>JGI994J12354_10000282_pt1 | contig 50165 bp, 44 predicted proteins | sample IntmicLarv3ML3BL_FD_12354 | JGI IMG/M metagenome (IMG submission 12354) | reverse complement strand
TTTCACATTACACTTGAACCTAATTATTATGGATTATTCTTTACGAACAATTTACCCACAAATAATTCCACATTATTTATGGGTAGTATATCACATTGCCCGCAATTTTTCAACAAAATTTAAAATCGCTTATAGATGCACATCTTTTTTATTCACAGTCCATTTAAATTAACTTCATAAAGTACAACCATTATTTCAAAGACAAGGGGACACATTTTATAAAATAAATTTTTTAATTTATAAAGGCGCAAGAATGTTTCCACTCTTGCGCCTTATTTTAAGTTAACTATACGAAATACTTATGCATTCAGCAGGTTATACAGTCTGTAAACAAATACAGCGGTTTCCGCGCGGGTTGCGTTGCCTTTGGGGTTTAATTGATTTGCGTTACCCTGTACCAGGCTGTTTTTAACAAGAACAGCAAGGGCAGCCTTTGCATAGTCGGATACTTGCGCACCGTCAGCAAAAGCGTCCAAATCGGAAGCCGGCGCGTCAGCAAGGGACGCGTTTTGCTGCAGCAAGATTCTGTAAGCAAGTACAAACATATCCTGACGTGTGATGGGTGCTTCGGGGTTAAAGTGGTTGTTTCCAACGCCGTCAGTCAGCCCAAGAGCCTTAGCGATTCCCACTTCTCTGTAGTAGTACTTGCCGGGTGCGACATCGTCAAAGTTCTCTGTTACATCGGCGGTAAGTCCCAGCATGCGAACGAGGAGCAGCATGTAGTCGGCACGAGTGATTTGTTTTCCGGGGGCAAATTCTGTGGGAGATACGCCGTTGATAATGCCCTTTGCTGCCAGTGCATTGATGGCGGACTCTGCCCAAGAAAAGCCTGCAAGGTCGGTGAATTTCTTTGCGGGAGCGGTGCCGTCTGCGGTCAGTGCGCCGATGGTGGGGTTCTTTTTGTTGATTGCCTTGCCATTGAAGTCAACGGTCAGCCAGTCAAATTGTTCAACAGAAACGCCGGCTGCAATAGCGGGACTGCCTGCGGTTAAGTTAAAGTTGTTGCTGTCAAAATCGACAAACATCGGGTCTTGCCCGATAATTGCGTTTACCTGGGGCACAAAGTTGAAGGACGCATCCATTGCTCTGTTTGTTGTGCTGAAGTACAGGTTGTTTTCTACTGTAAAAGTTTCCGGCTCAAGACGATGGAATGCAGCATCCGAAGGACCGTTGTGGTTGATGTTTTCACTCAAGCTTCCGTAGTAGAAAATATTGTTTGAAATAGTATTATAGGAGTTGTTTCCGTCAACATAACGCTCGGTTTTGTCTTCGGGAATGGGGTCTTCGTGGAGAATACGCATGAAGTATCTTTCTGGGTTGATGATGGTATTATTGACAAAGTAGCAGTCCTTCGCCGTAACAAAAGCTACCGGGGCGTTTGTGCCAATAAAGATGTTTGAGTAAACACGAATTTCAGTTGCTTCATAGGCCGGGCCGCCTGCTTCAAAGGCCGCTCTTACATCGGGGTGCATGCGGTAGCCGTCAAGCCCGGCATAACCGCCGATAATAACAGCGCGTTCGCCGCAATTTACCATCAGGTTTTGAGTGATATCAGCGTCGTAACCGCCGCCCTTAAATTGGAAAGCGTTACCACGGAGGTCGTGGAAATAGTTGCCTGCAATGTAGGCTTCTTGACAGCCAACGTGGTCAATACCGCTGCTTGAATAGTCGCCGGCAGTGGTGTTTAAAACTGCCTTGTTGGACGCTTCATTGTCGAAGAACCAGAAGTTGTTGATGCCGGAAAATTTGAAGCTGTCATCATTGCCGCCTGAACCGGTGTTGAAAACGCGCAGGCTGCGGAATACAAAGTGGTGCGCTGCGTTATAATCTAAAAGCTTACCGCCATCACTGACGTTAAATCCGTTTTCCGTTGCACCCTCAACCGTGATGTCATGGAAAACAAGGTAGGAACTTGTAAGGCAGTTAACAGCTTCTTTAGAACCTTTTAGGATAGGCATTGCCTCACCGGGGATGCCGCCAATCCAGATAGGCTTGTCAGCCGTGCCATGCAGGTCGGAAAAATCCATAAACTTGCCTGTTGCATGGGTTGTGTATGTACCGGGGAGAATACGGATAGCTTCACCGGGCTTAACCACGGCTTGTGCTTGGCTGAACTTTGTGAAGGGGTTTTCGCGAGTACCGTCGCCCTTTTCCGGGCCGGCTGTATCAAAGGCTATGAAGATTTCCTTTGTGGGCGTCTTGCCTGTTTCAAAGGTTTCAACCTTGTCATAGAATGTGGGAACAAGACGGCCATCGCTGCTGATAACAACGCCGCCCTCAGACGAAAAGTCAAGGGGGATTTCCTCAACTGGAGGCGTGACAACAACCGGATTCTTTGTGAGTTTCTCGGTTGGGTCATTAAAGCGCTCACATGTGACGCTGATTCGCGAGAGCGGCTCATCGGTTTCAATGTCATAAATGCCAGCACCTGCATCCATGATTATTCGAATTTCACCTGTTGCGGACATCATGCTTTGGGAACCGTCCGTAAAGTAAAAACGAAAGACCTTGCCATCTGCATCTAGCTGCTCGACGTCATCTACTGAACCGTCAATGTTCTGCCATTCTGGAACGGTGTTTGCAATGTATATGTTGGAGTTTACAACATATTCCATGTCTACAGGTGCAGAGAATGTGACTTCTACGTTGCAGGTTGCCTCGTTGATTCTTGCGGAGACGACAGTTGCCGCTGCATTGGAAACAACGATGCCGGAAAACAGGGTTGCAACCATCAGTACGCAGAGAATGAGTGATACTGCTTTTTTCATTTTTTTTCGACCTTTCTTTTTTTGAATGTATAAAAACGCTCAAGAGCCTTTTTATTGATACTACAATGACGTATACGTTTCTATTGTGATTATGTTTCAATAGCCATGTATCCATGGCTATAAAGCCACATTTACTACGATACAGGATTTCACGTAGAATTCAAAGGGACATTTCAAAGCATTCTGAACCTTTTAGTTTGCACTCGTGTAGTTGACGGAAGTAATCTTCCAAGAAAAGGAAATCTCTGTTACAAGTTACTTATCATCTTAACTTGTAACCGTAGAAATAATAAAAAGGGGACAGCTTTTTTTGAAATAAATTATTTTCTGCTAATTTCACCAAAAAAATAGTTTTTTCTTGTGAGAAATGCTGATTGAAAAAACCTTAACAAGAGAGTATACTCTGCTCACAAGCTAAAGAAACCCCCTTTGCTTGTGAGGAAAAAACGTCACGCGATTGATTCATGGTCAATGAATCAGCCAGTTTAAACGAAACGAGGTGGTATGGAAAGGTCATTCGGCATGATTTTTAGATAGCGTACAATTTTAAGAAGAGCGAGACTTGCATGAAGCTAGCCTCAATGATTGTGTATTCAGAAAGGAATATGAAAGATGAAAAATTCTGTATTAGCAGTTCCCGTCACGCTCACAAACGCTGAAATTAATGTGAACACTTTTGCCGTTTCCGTCACCTTTTCCGCCCCGGTGGACGTAGAGAACATTGTGAACTCCAGCATCTACATTGCAAACGCAGATCCTTGGCAGAATATCGCAGGTCGCTGCGACTCCATGACACCGGTTGGCACAGGCAACATGGCCTTTGTAATACGGTTTACTCCAATCAATCCCTGGACAGGCGGCAACATTCATTTGATCCTTGATTATGACAGTGGCATCTTGGACATGGATGGGGATCAAATCCCCCGATTCAACACAGTTTTAAACATTCTCGACCCGCTGGATCCGGGTGTGCCGACTGTCATCGTTTCTACGGCAGCAGAGATGTATGCGGCTATTAGAGACGCTGCCGAAGGGGATATCATTGGTGCGGAGGCCGGCGACTATTATGTCACGGCAAAAAACAATTTCATCAACAAACATAACGTCACCTTGCGAAGTGTTAGCGGCGACCCTGCTGATGTGCGCATTCATGGCACCGGATTCCATAAGGAGAATGGTTATTTTGATACACCGTATGATGACCTCATTATTATATCGAATCAAAGCAGCCATATTACGATTTACGGTATTACGGTTATGGACTCAAACTGTCACGGTATCAAGGCTCAAGGCGAGGACAATGTTTCTGATATCACAGTGGATAGATGCCGGTTTATCAATATCAATGAACGCGGATTAAAGGGTTCGTTTGGCTATCCTGTCAACAACCTAATCTGCCGGAATTGCTATTTTGAAAACACGCTGATTCCTGTTGAGTCAGACCATAATCCGACCTATGAAGGAAACTATATCGGCGGTGTTGACATGAAATCGTTGAAAAACTCTGTTTTCTCAAACAACACGTTTGTCAACATCAAGGGGTATAGCGGCGGTGGCCGCGGTGCAATTTATGTGTCTGATATTGCCGACAATATCACCTGTGAAAACAATATTGTCATTGGTTGTGATCGTGGCCTTTGTCTTGGTAACGCATGGCTGCCGCCCACTTCTACATATCATATTGAGGGTGGCATGATTCGCAACAACTTCATCACCAATCCTAGCGCCGAAGCAATTGAAATTGGCTTTACCAACGATGTTTCTATCATCAACAACACAATCTACAGAACCGATGGCGGCAGAGGTATTCGTGACACGGGCTACGATGATCCAGCAGGTCCGGTGTACTCGACCAATACCTTTATCGAAAACAACCTAGTCAATGCTGCACAGGTTGATGCGCCGAATGCCGATATGGGTACGCATAATTTAATCGGTTATTTGACTGGTTATTTTGTAGACGCAGCTGCAGGCGATCTGCGGTTAACCGCAAATGCCACCGGTGCAATTGGTCAAGGTGTGCTGCTTACAGATGCACCAACCGATATTGACGGAACTGAGCGCCATTCTCCCACAGATATCGGCGCGTATGAATTTCCTCGTTAACAGCATACCAAGTAAACCTACAACTACGTAAAGTAGGAAGATAATGCGAAAGGGGCTATTGCACTTAAACGTGCGGTAGCCCCGCCTTTCATATTTGCAATATATTGTGTTTAAAAAATATATTGACACAATATGTAGAATATGCTATACTATATATGTATAGTATATTTGTAAAGTAGATCTGGGAGCATCCACTTTATATTGGTTAATTGGAATCAAAGCGCAATACAGGTATGTCCTTGCCTTCGAGCAGGGAGTTATGCCGTATTGCGCTTTTTTTCATATAAAAATATTTTTATGCAAAGAAAGGATGGTCAAAATGTTAAACACAGTAACGATTGAAGGACGACTTACAAGAGATCCGGAAATCAAACAAACAGCAAGCAATATTACGCTTGCAAACTTCAGTCTGGCAAACGAAAGAGGTTTTGGTGACAAACAAAAAACAAACTTCTTTGAGGTCACAGTCTGGGGTAATTTAGCAGAGAGGATTGAAAAAGCGAAGGTTGCAAAGGGTTCTCATATCTATCTCGTCGGAAATCTGGATCAGCAAAAATATGAGAAGGATGGTGTAACTCATTACCGCATAAAAATCAACGTAAGTGATTCGGGCGGTGAGTGGGGATACATATCCTCCGGGCAAAAAAAGCAGGATAAATCGTCTGCAGCTGATGAAGATATTCCTGATGATCCGGGATTTTCTTCCGATGACGATGACTTGCCATTCTAACAAGTGAAGAAAAACGATGGAAAAGGGTTGTGTATTTTACGCAGTCCTTTTTTCATACAAAAATTTTAGGAGGAACACAAAATGAAGGAAATGATTTTTGAAAAAACAAAGGTACTCTATGCGTACATGAAAAGCAAGAAGCTGTTTGGAACGATATTCATGGGAATCGTGGCTTTGAATGTATTTTTGCCATCCAAGCTAACGGATTTCATTACATGGGTAGGTGTAATTGCCTGGGGTTTTGGGTTTGTTGTTAGCCATTTTGCTGACGGAACGTGGAATATCGCTGCGTCCGACAAGGTGCAGCCTATGTCGCCAACCCCCGATAACATTCCAAATGCTGCTTCTGCAGATGAATCCGAAAAAAATGCTGTCACAGAGGCTCTTATCGTTATGACACAAAGCAAAATTACAGCGTTGTTGGATGAAGAACTCGGCGACACTGAATGGACTTGGGGTACTGAATATACGCCCAAGGAATATGCACTGTACCTTCACAAGGGCAGTTATGTCAGAGTTTTTTTGACAGATTGCGAATTTGACGCAGCGGATATTGCCTTTCATCCTTATGACACTGTTGAGCTGATTAATTTTACAGCGGGTTGGTTTAAGGATATCGGAAGGGCAGCAGTTGCAGAACTTGTTTATGCCGCGAATTCTCAGGGTATAAAAAAACTTATTCTGTCGGCGGCGCTTATTCCTGACATTCCGCAGAAGGACAATTGGGAATCGCTGTGCGATATTTTGGAGGAAGACGGTTATAAAGCTTCTGTTTCTAATTTGGGGATAGAACTGACGTGGCCTCGGAAAAAAGTGAAAAAATTAAGTGAAGAGGAGAATGTATAATGCCTGCTAAACATGTTTTGTTTGATGCAAAAACCTATAAGGGAAAGTTCCCGAAACCCTTCGATGAATTTAATTGTTCCGGTATTGAAATACGGTCAATATACAACGATACGATGAACAATACGAATCTACATCCGGCAGCGGTAAAAGCACTTCTGTCTTACTGTGACGTAATGGAAACGGGAACTAAGAATGCTACTGGCGAAAAAGATGGCGAGTTTGTTTGCGGGGAACTTTTTAATGCTGATGAAAATGCTACGTTCACTGTTCTTATTAAGAACGATGGCAAGGTAATGGCGTCCACGGTTTCAAAACCGGTGAGTGGGCTCAACGTATCACAGTATAATGTAGGCGCAGCGGGACGTAGTGGAACGGCTGTGCTCTTTACGGCTATTGAACTTTTCAAGAAAGACCCTAAAGACGAATTTGGCAAGCATTTTGAAGAGTTTTATCAAGAATTCAAAGCAGGGTTCACCGACGAAGAAAAGGCTGTAAATATAGCTGCGGTATTATGCGATAACATGTATCGCCGCGTACTTAATGACAGTCAGGACGGCGGTGTTACATTGGAGATTCCCGCAACCGGCAATATTCCGCAGATATCTCAGATTGCCATTGAAAAAGGAACCTATTCTCCGGACAGCGTTTTGCATGGTGAGTTCACTTATCTGAAACCAGGTACTCGCAGGAAACGGAAGAAGCGTATAGCACACAAGGATTTCATCGGACAATATCCTTTAACAGAGCGAAGCTTCTCTGATATTGAAATCAATATGATTCCGAGCCTTCCTGATTGGTACGTTATACCAACAGAGGTTGATAATGCTTGCCGGCATCTTCAACTGACAACCGGCTCGAATTACTCTATGCGTAACATTATGCTTCGGGGGCCCGCGGGAACCGGAAAGACAGCCGGTGCGAGTGCAATTGCTGCAGGACTGGGACTTCCTTATGTGTATTTGACTTGCTCTGCCAATACTGAAGTGTTTGATTTGGTCGGACAAATTATACCGAAGCTTTCTAAAGACGGTGAAACGGTCAAACCGAGTGATATAGCCGCAAGCCTTGGACTTCCGGATGAAAGCGATATTATGATGGACCCGGTATATGCCTATGAAATGATTACTGGAATATCAGACGAAACAAAAACGTCTGAAGATTGCTTTCGCGAGATGCTGAAGCGTATATCTGAAGAAATGGCTGCAATATCTTCAAATGGAAAGGAATTTGAATACATTGACACACCGCTTATCCAGGCATTGAAAAATGGTTGGGTTTGTGAACTTCAGGAGCCAACTGTTATCATGCAACCCGGTGTTTTGGTGGGACTCAATTCACTTTTGGATCAATGCGGCGGGATGATGCTGCCAACAGGCGAGAAGCTTGTGCGCCATCCGGATGCGGTTGTGGTTGTAACCACAAACATCTCATATGAAGGTTGCCGAAATCTTAATCAATCTTTCATCTCTCGTATGAATATGATTCTTGACATGGATGAGCCGTCATTGTCGGTAAAAGTACAGCGAGTGAAGAATATAACAGGCTGTACGGATAAGGACCTTGTGCAACAGCTTGCGGAAACCGCAGATAAAATCGCTGAGTTTTGTAAAGAGATGCAAATCACAGACGGCGTTTGCGGAATGCGTGAACTTATATCCTGGGTACAATCAGCAATGATTACGGAAGACGCCGCAGAATCTTCTTTGTTTACGATTGTTGCGGCGGCCACATCCGATTCAGACGCAAGGAGGGATATTATTTCATCCTGTCTGGAGCCTGTATTTGGGAGGGTGGCATAAATGAGTGTACGCAAAGGCAATCTCATGAAAGAAATTGCACAGGTGAAAAGCAAAATTACAGACAAGGAACTTTTCACCTCATGGGCGTTCAAGCACCATCTGAAAATCATTGCGGAAACGGTTTCAAGGCGGTATAAGCGTCCCATACAGGTGAAAATCATTTGGGATGAAGATATGCCATTGGCGGCGGCAACGAATAATCAAGTTATTTGCATCAATGCAAATTCACCGCTGCTAAAATTTTTGTCGCTCCGTGAAGAAAAATATGTTGCAATACTCGGACTTTTGGCGCATGAATCCGGACATATCCTATATACCGATTTTAGTGCTATTGAGAACTATCTCACAGCTATGAAAGAAGGTAAATGGTATCCGGAACCTCCTGAATTTGAAGATGAATTGTTAAATGACAATCTTCTGAAAGTGCAGGAAGCCATGCGTGCCGGCAAAACAAAAGCTTTGCGGTATGCAGCCAAACAGCTCGACAACATCTTTGAAGATGTCTACATAGAACGTGAGCTGAATCAAGCCTTCCCCGGTTCATTCCGGGAAGGGCTTGACCTGGTTGTGCAACAGATATGGGAAACCATGTCCACAATACCGGAGATGATTGAAAAAGAATGTCCGGATTATGCAATTATGCAAAATCTGATTCTGTCATATGTCCGATATGGAAATGTTAAAGATGCCGGTTACAGAGGGCGTATTATGGATGACTTCTTAGAACTCATTCCGATATTGGATGATGTAATCGGAGCTTCTTTAAGTGAACGACAAATGGTTGTGAATTCTCTGCTTGTACGGTTATGGGGGTATTTAGAGCCGTTGGAAGACAAGCTGCCGAATGAAGCGGAAAATCCCGCCTCGGCAGATGGAACGACTGCAATTCCAAGTGGTCGAACCCGGAGTGTTCTCGGAAGGCCTGGGACGCCTGCAGGCGGTTCGTCTGATGATGAGATGGAGGAAAAGCGCAAGGAAACAGCGGCACGGTTATCAGAGGAGGAAACCGATGATGACTCCGAAGGTGACAGCGGTGTTGGAGAAAATGGCGACGACGATGTGAAATCCAGTGAAGGCGGTCGAATCCCTCATGCCGAAACCAGTGATATTTCAGAGGGTGACGGCGGCGGAGTGGAACGTGATGACGAGTATGAAGGCACAGGCTATGAAAAAGCGGCATCGGACATTGCGCGAATACTCACTACTGTTGCCACAGGAAAAGTAAGTGAAGCGCATGAACGGGTGCGAACTAAAGATTTATCTGCGTTCGCAAACAGTCTTGATTATGGTGATGCTCATAGGGGTGTCACGTTCAGAATTCACAGAATACCAACAGTAAATGAACGTTTGATTGACCAATATAATGCCATTGCACCGGCACTAATCGCAATATCTAAACGGCTGCAAAAACAAATTAAGCAGCATCTCAAGGATTACGAACAGGGCGGAAAACGCACCGGACTTTATATTGGCAAACGAATGGACGCACGTGCTATCGTTCGAGATGACGGGAGGATGTTTTATAAAACAAATCTGCCAATCGAAATCTCTCAAATGGCAGTGGCAGTGCTTTGCGATGAATCCGGTTCAATGGGCTGGGGTGACAGAGTTACCACGGCAAGAGCTGCGTCTATCATTCTATATGATTTTTGCACAGCGTTGGGAATTCCAATTATGATTGCAGGTCACACAGAAAGTTCATCGGTTGATATCTACTCCTATGCCGAGTTTGATGCTTACGACTGGAATGACAAGTATAGATTGATGGATATGCGCTCTCGTCTTAACAACCGTGACGGTGCATCACTTAAATTTGTTGCGGAACGACTGGCAAAACGACCGGAAAGATTTAAACTGTTGATTGTCATATCGGATGGACAACCGGCAGCTAGTGGTTATCGCGGAAGTGTAGCAGAACAGGACTTGCGACGAATCAAACAAGAATATGCACGGCGCGGAGTAACAACTTTTGCTGCAGCAATTGGTGATGACAAAAAAGAAATCCATCGCATTTATGGCGACGGATTCTTAGATGTGACAAACTTGAATCAACTTCCTGTCTTGCTGACAAAGCTGGTTAGCAGATTTATTAAAAAATAAGAAAGGATTTTTTATTATGAACGACTCGAAGATTTTAGAATTGAACCGCGTGGAGGGTTTTGAACCTTCGCAATATTTAAGAAGGCTTGATGCGGAAAATGAAGCGTACCTGGACGTAAAATGGCGCAAGCTGTGGTTTCGCTTGGTGTATCCTGACGGGAAAATTGATGTAGAGCCGTTGGCACTTGACTTTGAGAAAGGTGTGGCGGTTATGCAGGCGAAAGTCTACGCACATAAGAATGACGCGCCAGAACAATTTATTGCAAAGGCTACCGGGCAACGCTTTCGCAGCGCCGATGAGTACGGGGAACGCTTTGTAGAATGCGCTGAAACCGGTGCGATTGGCCGCGCTCTTTCCGATGCAGGGTTTGGCACACAGTTTTGCTTGGATGCTGCAGGTGATGCTAAAGAACTTGTAGATTCCCCAATCACTGACCCAGCTTTACAGGATACTCCACCCGATTCGGAAAAAAAACAGCCACCTGCAGAGCTTAAAAAGCAGGACGAACCATCGCCTCCTAAAATCCAGAATCTCGTAAAACCTGTACCGCCCAAAGCTATGACAATTGGTGAGGCACAGGGGACGATTATTGAAATCGGGCAATTTAAAGGAAAAGCCGTTGGTGAAGTCGCCGTTATGAATCCGGGCTATGTTGCATGGATTATCGAAAAGAGCAATATGTCTGCAATTGTGAAAAAAGCTGCCAAGATACTTATGGATGCAGCTACCGCAGTTGAGCAGGAAGCAAGCTGATAAAAAAGGAAATTGTTATGGAATATCGTGATAACCTTCCCTTTGACATCCTGCACATTGTACGACTTTTAAATATTCAAATAAAGCGCAAAATCGGAATGTCGATGTATGTTAATTGTCCGTTTTGCAAAGGAAAAAAAGGTGAACCGGATAACAATGGACACATGAATATTAAGCTTGATAGAGATGTCTGGAGATGCAATCGCTGCGGACGCGGTGGCGGGAAACTTGCGTTATATGCTGAATTTTATGGCATTGACAATAAGGAAGCATATAAGCAGTTGGTTTCTGATATTGTTCCGCCGGAGCAAAAGGCTGTCAAGCCTAAACAGGTTTATGCACGGCAAGTGGATAAAACGGCATCTCCCGAAGTTCAAAACCTTGTTTACAGTGAACTCTTGAAGGTTCTGAAATTAGCTGCGGTTCACAGAGAGGCGCTTAAAGCTCGCGGACTTAGTGATGAAGCGATAGATAAAGCCGGTTATAGAAGTGTACCCATTGTAGGCAGTGAGTTGATTACACAAAGGCTTATAAAGAAAGGCTTGAGGGTAGAACATGTTCCCGGTTTTTATCTTGATAAAGGGAACTGGGATTTATACCTTCCAGGAAGCGGAATTCTCATTCCTGTGCGTAATAGGCTTGGCATGATACAGGGGTTTCAAGTGCGTCTGGATCAGGCGGTTACGAGCAAATACATTTGGCTTTCGTCGAATGATTTGAGTAAGGGAACGCCTACACAATCATCCTTGCACATTGTCGGCCCGGTTAAACCTGTCATGTTTTTTACAGAAGGGTATCTGAAGGCTGACATAGCCCATCACTTGTCCGGCTATTCATTTATTGCGAATGGTGGCGTTACCCAATTGATGCGAGTTCCTGACCTGTTGCAAGAGCTGAAGAGGTTTGGATTGCGGAAAATTATGGTTGCCTATGACATGGACAAAACAGTGAATGAAAATGTTATGGATCAACTTAGGAAACTTCATGCGATACTTGAAGATGCTGAACTTGCATATGCGGATTTTGACTGGGATTGGAATCTTGAAAACGCTAAAAAAGGCATAGACGATTGCTTTTTCTTAGGATTGCGTAAAAAAATATGAAGTAAAAGATTGGAATAAAGGTAACGGCAGGTTTTCTGCTGTTGCCTTTTTCCATTTTAGAAAGGAATTATTATGAATGAATATTGTGTTTTAGCTAACGAAGCGCAGCGGATATTTGCAGAGAAAAATTTGTATCGTGTATTTAATTTTCTTAAACAGAAAAGGCTTGATGAAGGCGAATATTTCGACGAAGTCATATTTCGATATATGCGTTCCGTGCAAAATTATTTCGAGCGCCCTGAACTTAGAGAATATGCGTTTTCTACGATTGTATATTACGCAATGAATTCTGCTGTGCATAATTATCGTAAAAAAGCGGCAAGATTGAAGCGCTGTGGGGTAACGGTCAGCATTGAATCCGATAATTTTCAGTTGCCAGATACATGTTTCGAGAGTCCGGAAGATTATGCGAAAAATATGGATAATCGAAAAACAATAGCCGCAATACTTGACATCTTAAATGAAAGGGAAACGCAAATACTTCAGATGAAAGCGGATGGATTTACACATGTTGAAATTGCGCAGTTTTTCCAAACTACATCAAGAAGTGTGGAGGGAACAATACGCAGACTTCGAAACAGAGTCACTAAACAGTTCCCAGAAGCAGCCGCGCTTTATAGCACGTCGCTTAATTGACAAGTATAAAAGGAGAATGATTATGAATATGAAAAAACTCGGAATTATTAATTTGTCAGGAACAGTTGTTGTGTCCGATCCTTGCTATGACAGAGATGTTTGGTGCATGAAAAATGATGTGTCCGTTAAAGCCGGCAGCTATCAGGTCTATGTTACCTATTCGGATGAAAAGGAATTTGGCACGAGAGTAGCGGCGCTTACGGTGATACATGCCGATCATCTTGAGATGTTGAATAAGAAGTGCCTTACTTGGAACGTCATCAGCGATTCTATCGGTGTTGACAGTGGGCAGTGCGGAATCTTTGACGATAGTATCTACCCGCTGAAAAAAGGAAGTGTTTCGAGTTCACCTTTTTGCAACGAGTGCTGTAACATTACACGCATGGATGCTCAATGCGGAATATTACAATCAAGGAAAGGCGTTGTTTCTTCAAGTGGGTTTGGCGATGGTGCTTACAAACTGCTTTCTCTTTCTCATGAAAATGAAACCGTGGCGCTTTTGCTAGATTATGATGTAACGAAAATGCGCGATATTATGAAAGCATTGGTTACAGATGTCGCTGATGTTACAAGTAATAAGGTAAATCCATTTTTCATGCAGAAATTAGTTTTGCCATTTGCGGCATAGGATGTGAATCAAGCGGAAGACTATTGTCTTTCGCTTGATTTCAAATAATAAAAATTAAGGAGACTGTAAAAATGAGTTATGAAATCTATTATGACCGTGCGTTTATCAAAGTAGGCGATTTATATGTGCCGCTTGTAAATCAGGGCAGCAATAACTGTTGGACAACAAGTTGGAGTGGCCGCGATATCCCTGAAATGGGATGGCAGGTTTTGAACTGGAAGAGGCGCTCGAAACTCCTGTTCACTGAAGCGGAGGTTCGGGACATTGCAAAGGATTACGAGGAAATCAGCCAAAGCAGCGGAACCTGCTTCAAATCTCGGAATCGCAGTTTTAAAGATGGTGAATTTGAGCGATGGATTTTGTGTGGGTTGAAATCTGCAAGGACGATAGAAGCGTACATTTCCTATGGTAACAGTCTGTATATTTTGGATTACTCTTCAACCGACATCCATAATTGGCCAACATATTCATTTAATACAACTGACTCCTTCCTGGAACTGATGGCATCCCTTGAAGATAGTCCAGAGTTAAGTATTAAATTCTCCGATTCACGACAGGTGTATAGACCGCGCCGGGAACGCAATAAAGGTGCAGGGCTTGCAGACTTGGCTGAATATTTTGTTTTGAAAAACGGAGATGCCGACAGCGCTATGTATTTCTGCAAATTAACTAAATATGGTTTTCGGTATACGCCTTATCACACATCCGGCTCTGTCCGTAAATTTAAGACTGAAAAGGATGCTGTACGGTATATCGAAAAATATAAAGGACTTATTCGACTCAGAGGTTCAGATTTTGTGCCGGAGAAAATAATCAGAGATGCAGCGCAGGTTGCATAACAAAACGAATAGAATTGAAGGGTGAAAAAAATGAAAGAAATTAGAGTTACATTGTATAGCCATGAAAACGATGCATATAACGAGCTTTATAGGGTCATTGACGGGGATACAAAGCAAAAATATTTTGCAAGATACACATGCAATAACGGAACATGGTATTTTGTGTCCGATCCGCTGGGTTATTGTGAATTATCTCATCCTTGCCCGGAGAACTATGTTTTCGTTGTTTGTACGGCTAATGGAAAAGAATTATTTAAGGACAGCAACGGAGAAATAAGGAATCCTTTTCCTACCTTTGAACAACAGGCAATTATGGAATGGGATGCAATTAAAGAAAACTATCCAACCAAGGAAGGCAAAGACACTTGGCTTCAATCCTTCATCACTAAAGACATGAAGGAGAAATTGAAGGATGAGCCGTGTCTATATAACAATTGGACGCTATGTTGGATCTCTGAAATCAAGAAAGAAAGCATAAAGGAGTTTGAACATCTGGGTACAGACTATTGCATCTACAAGGTTACAATGAAGCACATGTATTGCGATTGTGAGTGGATAAAATATCTTGCAGGTCTAAAAAAAATGGATGAAGGAAGCGGATATGGGAAGTATTTTGGTGAATGGTATGATGACAGCGTTGTTGGTGCGTGCTATGGCAACGGAGAAGCTATCTGGCTTGTTGCCGATGCGTTAAAGCTTATATATCCGGGGTTTGGTGTTTCTCGCGTAGAAGTAGGCCGGTTTGCTGTCTATGAAAGAAGAATGAGTTATAGGATGGCCGCTGAACACCACTTGCTCAAGGGAAATTTTGAACGAGAATTTGTCAATTTGGTTATTGAGAACGAAAGGACACATAAAAGTTTTTATTCAAATTTGGAAGAGATTAAGAAGGACTATCCGGATTGCTTAGGAGATAATGATTTTCGATAGGTAAATGAAAACCCAATACCCAAATATGATAACGGATGAGGTAGCTAAATGAAAATATATGTTTTAAAGTGCTCAAATGGTTTTTTCGGAATTTATAAAAATGGAAAATCAGCGAAACATTTAATGAACAATGAAGGCGGTTAAATATAAGTCTAAATAAAAGTAACAGCAGCATCCAAACGGATGCTGCTGTTTTGTGTATAGTGGGAATGTTTTTTTATATTATTCTATGACATCTTGCATTGCATCTATAACCGTTATGACAAAATCTATTTGCTTTTCGTTCAGCCGTTTTGCCCGATGCATCAATTGCTCAATTTGCACATTGATATTATCCGAATGATCTTCACCCATGATATAGTCAAGTGTAACATTCAAACAGGCAGCAATTTTTATCATTGTTTGAAGACCTGCTTTTCGTGAACCGTTTTCAACATGTGAATAATAACTTGGTGAGAGATTGATTCTTTCTGCTACAGCTTCTTGTGTTAAGCCTATCTCTTTTCGTCTTTTCTTCATCTTTTCACCAGACATCTTGTAATCTATGTCGTTCATAACCATCCTCCTTGATTAAGCCTGTCAATATGCACATGGCTTTATATGCATATTTTACAGTACATAATCATAATAGAAAATGGCAATAAAGCCATGATAATATGTCTAACAAGACAATAAATGAACGCTAAGAAGCGTATGCTTCACATAATCTATTGTCCATATAGCCATAAATAATTGTCGCTGTAGTCCATTCTTTTTCAAGTGAAAATCGACTACACTATTTTGCAGACAACAAAAAACAATTTATTTCGACATATTATGCATCATTCACTTCTATTGGGCATAGACGTATGATATAATAATATGCTCGCACTAACATAAATTACATCTATGGCACGACAATAAAAAATAAGGAGGGTAAGCGAATGTTTTACATGGCAATTGAAAATGAACAAGATCGCAACAAGGTGAAACGGTTATATGAAGAATATAAGAACTTAATGTTCTCGCAAGCTAATAAAATTTTGAAAGATACGCATCTCGCCGAAGATGCGGTGCATCAATCATTTATCAGAATTATGCATAACTTACATAAAATAGATGAGGAAAATTGTCCCCGAACACGCAGTTTCCTGGTTATAATCTGTGAGAATGTTGCAAAGGATATATACAATCAGAAATTATATCTGAATATTGCAAGCGATACGGTTGAGTTAATTGAAGATGAGTTTTCAATTAGGAATCCCGTGGATATACTCATTAGCAAAGAAAGTATTTTGCATATCAAAGATATGATTGAAGAGCTTGACCCGATATATCGGGATGTATTGCTACTACGATTGACGTATAAATGCAATAAGGAAGAACTTGCCGAACTACTAAATATTTCGGCGGAAACGGCAAAGAAAAGATTATATCGGGCACGATTACTGCTAAAAAAGCGACTTGAAGAGGAGGGTCTGAGATGAAAAAAGATGATATGATGGGCGATTTTATAGATTTGTTGATTGACAAGGCGGCTGGGTTAACCGCAGATGAATTGGCAGCGGGACTAGCAGAACCGGAAGTTGTTGAATTCTCTGAAAATCATCAAAGAAAAATGAAAAAGCTATTTAGGAAAGGTCACAGTGAAATTATTTTCAAGCAGGTATTGAAATATTCAACACGCGTTGCCTGCATCTTTCTGGCAATTTTAATTACTGCCAGCATTGCTGTTTTTAGCGTGCAGGCTTGGCGGGTAAAGGTTTTGAATTTTATTATTGAGTTTAGTCAGCAGGACAGCAATATCCACTTTGAGGGAGACCTACCGCAAGGAGATTCTTATTCGGATGAAACGATTGAGTTGGCATATATACCGGAGGGGTTTGCGGTGGAAAGTAGCAATTCAAGTGATCAAGATTTAAAACTGTCATTTTCAAAAGAAAATCGTTTCTTTTACCTTGTTGTAAAGCCTGTTGAATGGGCATTGTCGATTAATACCGAAGATGCAGAAACAGAGCGGCTTCTCATTAATGGAGCTGAAGCGTTTTACAGTGAAAATAACTCGGTTCATATTTTAGTTTGGCACAATGATTCGTATTCATTTACATTGGCAGGGAACATAGAAAAGAATGAGATTATCTCAATTGCTGAAAATATAAAAAAATAATTTTTATATTTTTGTCCCCTCATTCACTTAAATGCAGTTATAGGTGTCGAAACAAATTTTAAGGAGGATTTTTAGCATGAAACGGAAAACATGGTCTCAATCTATCGCAATTATTCTTGCTCTCATTTTTTGCATTGGTAGCATAAGCACATTTGCTGCCGGGCCCATCGAAGAGACTCATGTCATTGAGGAAATCATTGATGAATATGTGGCTATTATACTTTGCGCAAATGTCTTAACACTGAATGCAGGTGGTCGCTTGACCTGTGGTGCATCAACAGACACACTTCCTACGTATACTGCTGAAGTCAAAATGGAATTGCAGAAACAAAATACGAATGGAACGTGGAGCACAATTAAAACATGGAGCGGCAGTGGGAAAGCAGGTATTTCACTTGTTTACGACTGGTATGTTGTAAACGGAACCTATCGCCTACAGCTGACGCACACATCGCGGACTTCAAGCGGATCGCTCGTGGAAAATGTCATTAAATACAGCAAGACTGTTGTATATTAAGTCGTTCTTGTGACAAGATAAAAGCAGGTGCGAAATGAAAATCGCACCTGCTTTTATTATTAGGATAGGCGAACATTGAAAATCCTATAGTCTGCACAACAAGACATGAATGCTAGTCCTAATAGCTCATAAAAAATTTACATATTTGGCGCGGATTCTCATTGCAAAAGAGAATACTCTGGTATATACTACGAATGTAGAGACATTCATTTTGTAGATATTAGAAAGGGAGAAATCATGAAAAAGCTATCTGTTCTTATGCTTCTCGTTATCATCTTGGTTGCATCTATTGCGATTTTTTCAGCAACGGCTGCCGCACCTGCATCTCCGGATGATTCATATGGGCTTGTGCTTAACTTAAAAATTGATAGCCGCGAAATGACAATTACAGGCACGGCGCATACTCTCAACGATGCGCCGTTTGTTCAAAACGGTATACCGTTTGTACCACTGCGCGAAATATTTGAATTATGCGACGGGCATGTACGGTATAACAGTGAAGACAAAAGTGTTTTAGTATCTTTGCCAAAGAAGGGTGATTCTGACCCAACTTTTTCGCAGCTTTGGATTGGGATGAAACGTGTTCTTGGCAACGCATCTGAAGAAGTGCCTCATAGAGAAAGCTTCTATAACCTGTCTTCTGCTGAATTAAACGCAGTAACGGAGGCTCTTATTCCCGTACTGAAAAATGGCCGACTCTACATTCCCATCCATTATTTGACTCGCTTGGGATTTCCGCGCGTTGAGTATGACTTGCAAAGCGGGAACATTCGAATTGATGATTTTTATGATGGGCGCAGTCTTGCCGGGTTTACCCTTGATTCTGATTTTTCCTTGTATGATAAAACGATGCAAGCGGAATTTAAAACTACAGGAAATGTTGAACTCATTGACGATGGTGCATTGAAGCAGGAAATATTCACCAACGAAGATGTTGAAATTTGTATCCGAACCGGAGAACCGCGTTATATAAAAAACGAAGGTGTACGGCAGGAAATTCACAGCATTACCCTTGTTTCGGACAACTACAGCACCCCGCGCGGTGTACGTGTTGGAGACAGCCGGGCGCGGTTTTTAGAGTTGTACGGAGATCCCGGACAGTATATAGACCGAATGAAGGTTGAATTTCAAAACGATGTTATCACCTGCATTGGTATTTTTTCAATGGATTAATTGGGGCATAACAAAAGGAGAGGATAGCTCCTCTCCTTTTGTAAACTAACGTATTATTTCAAATATGCACAGATGCAAGCGCCATAATAATCTGTTCCGCCAGTAGTCATTTTACCAGCAGTATATGTGCCGGAATAACCGGAAGCAACTCTCATCTGTGTAGCCATTGCGCCATCTTCATTAATCGCGTAATCGCAGCCAAGGTCACACATGAGTTTAGCTGCAACACGCAAATCCATGGTAGCTGAGTCAGCACAAACCATTATGTAAGATCCATCCGGCTTATGCCCAAAAAGAACACGACTTTTGTTACTTTTTGCAGTGTTGCTACATATTGCATTATTAAAATGATATGCAGTACTATCAATATTACCCCAGTCCGCGATACGAAGATACGCATCGTCTGTGCTGTATACTGTACTTTCAAATACAGACAGACTTCCATACACAAGTGGATGAGCCCCCGCAATAATAGCCGAACAATAAGGCGCTGCAGCTGCTAAACTGGTGCTGTTTTGAAACCACCTGATTTTCGCAGTTCCATCTTTTTTTATGCAAAAGGCCGGATAATAATTGTTTGCCTTATTGGGATAATTTGGAATGCCACCAGTGATTTGATAGTTATCTGCCCATAATTGACTGTTTACGGTGTAATACATCCCGTAAAATGCATCTCCAGTTTGATAGTATGTCATCGGACTTGCTGTACATTTAGCAACAACCTTTGATGCCAAAACTCCGTTGGCATTCATGTTTGCCATGAGTTGCTTATTGCCTTTTGCATAGCAAGCGGGTGCAACAGACATAGTGCTTGGGTTTGTTTTGAAAATGCTGAGATTTGAGTACGTGGTTCCGCTGAGTGTGTAGTTTACTTTGTTGTAAAAATTAACTATGGTTTTGCTGAATGATCCGTATGCCATAATAATGTCCCCTCTTATTTTATTTGACTTGCAAGTCTAATTGCAAAAGAGTTGCAATTTATAAAAATGTAAACTTGTACTTTAAAAAAATTTTTTTAATAGGATGAAAGGAAAAATTCAAATGAAAAAGAAAGCATATTGTATCTTCTTGATAGTTTGTCTCTTTAGCGGTTTTTTGCATTCGTCTGCAAGCAATACCGAACACATCGAAATCGTTCCCTGCAAGACATATCACTCTGTGAGTGAATTTCATGACGGGCTTGCCAAGGTTTCTATCCGCACCGGCGACATCTGGATATCCGGGTACATTGATAAAACCGGAAAGGAAGTTATCCCGCTCACATATACCATGTTCACCGGGACGTACAGCGAAGGGCTTGCTCCTGTTATGAAGAGTGTTGCATGGCGTCAAAATGAAGCCGGCAATGAAGTTGAAAACTTTATTTGGCGCTATATTGACACAAGCGGCAATGAAGTTTTTTCACTGGAATGCGAGTTTGCCAATGGGTTTAGCGAAGAGCTTGCAAGCATTGCAAATCATGGAAATCCGTATTACATTGATAAAACCGGTGCAAGAGTCCTGGCTCCGCCGTATGAGGTTGCCGGGGATTTTCATGAAGGATTGGCTGTCGTTGCGGCACAGGGTGAAAACGGACAGAAATGGGGCTTTATAGATAAAACTGGCAACCTGGTTGTACCGCTCAAGTACCAGTGGGCAGCGTCTTTCAGCGAGGGGTTATCACTTGTTGAGGATACTACAGGTAAAATCGGATACATTGATGAAACCGGAAAAGAAGTCATTCCTTGCAAGTACGCTGGTGGATTTTCTTTTTCTGACGGACTTGCAAGAGTTGCGATTGATACAGCAGCAGGCCGCAAATGCGGCTATATTGACCCAATGGGAAACATCGCAATCCCCTTTATCTATGACCAAGCAGATTCTTTTAGCGAAGGGCTTGCGCTTGTTCATATAGATGGCAAGTCTATTTATATTGATAAAAACGGCAGAGAAGTTCTGCAAGGATTTGATGGAGAATTGGGGACAACTATCTTCAACGAAGGGCTACTAAACGTCAGCAAAAATGGCAAATGGGGATATGTGGATATCCGTGGGAATGAAGCAGTTGCATTCCAATATGACGGTGCCACTCCTGTTAAAAACGGGTTTGCGATTGTTCAGCAAAACGGATTTACTGGCTACATAAAAATTGCGGGAAGCGAGCCATCATCTTGGGCGCTTGCGCAGGTAACGGCGGCTATAGAGTTGAATCTCGTACCACGAAGCTTGCAGTTAAGATATACACAGGCCATTACTCGCGCTGAGTTCTGTGAATTAGCCGTTGCGTTCTATGAGAATTATACCGGCGAAGAAATCACTACACGCGCAACCTTTACGGACACAGCGGACATTAACGTGGAAAAATTAGCATCCTTGCAGGTAGTAAATGGTGTCGGAAATAATAAATTTGATCCCGACAGTCAGTTGACAAGAGAACAGGCTGCAACTATGCTTACACGGCTTGCGTCGGCAGTGTATAGCCCCCTTCCGAATAATGCTGCCACATTTGTTGATAATAATGCGATTTCCAAGTGGGCCAAAGACTCCGTGGGACAAGTGCAAGCAGCAGGCATTATGGAAGGTATCGGAAACAATACATTCGCACCGAAAAATCCGTATACTAGAGAACAAAGCATTTTAACTATGCTGCGGTTGTGGAACCATTGAAGCCAGCATATTCGAATAAAAAAAGAGGAGCCTCTCGGCTCCCCTTTTTTTAGACTTGACCTATAATTGCGCCATTTGTTGAAATAACGGCATACGGATCAAAGAATTTTTTTCCGTTATTACATCTTGGCCAAGAAGTGCTTCCGCCATAGTAAAGGTGGGAATTTGTGTAATTACCCATGACTTGTTCAAATGTTAGATTCTTTCCATCACTACAATATCCGGATGGATCGTTTGTGGAGCCTAGAGTATATGTGGCAAGGTGAAGGTGTTCAGAAGTCGTACCTGTTGATCCCTGTACTCCAAGAGTAGAGGATGTGCTAACTGTACCCGAAGAAATTGCAATGCTAGCCAGATGACAATAGGTTGAATAAAAAGGATGCACTACACCTTCTGAATGATAAACAGTAACGGTTAATCCATTATATGTTGTGTTACCTGTGCCAACGACTGTTCCTGCAAAAATTGGCTTAATGGCACCTCCTGACACAACTATATCATATCCCAAATGTCCTTTGAAATTGGTTGTTTTGTCATTAAACCCTTGGGTTACACGACTACCTGCAAAGGGTAGACCAGCGGCAATAGTTGCGCCATTTTTATATTGGATAATTGTGGATGTCGGCGGTGTGTTGCCCATACTCATGTGTGGAAACCAAGCGCGTTTTCTTTTAGATGATCCAGTAATAGGATAATCAATAAGCGCATAATCGCCTTCTTTTTTTCCTGTATACTTCACTTCTTCGCTGCGGCTCAAAGAACCGGCAGCTGCAGAGTTGGAATAAGGCGCATAGAGTGTGTTGGCATTTGCCAAGATGTAACGAGTCTCATTTGTTGAGGTATATGTCGGAACAGAACCGCTTGTAATCGTAACATTGGATGTCGGGACATACATTCTCTTTTTAGTTGTGCCAGAACCTACATTGTATTCAATGTAGTAGAAGTTGCTTTCACTCCAAAGTACCGTAACAACTTCGTTTGTGCTTACGGAGCTTGAGTTGTCCAAATCATATGTAGTTGTATTAGGACCCCAGCGCAGTGTTGTAGCAGAGTTAATTTTCCCTGTTGCCATCTTCATATCTCCTTATTTTTTTATTTGACTTGCAAGTCTAATTAATAAAGAGTGCTATTTTATAAAAATGTAAACTTCAATACTATTTTTTCTAAAATGAAAGGAACTTTTTTTATGAACAGAATATTCATTGTTTTCTTAACCATGTCTTTTTTACTCATCAACCTTGCAGGATGTTCTAAGTCTGCCCCAGATGTCCTTGGCAAATATGATTTTGCAGAGGCTTTTCATGAAGGGCTTGCTATGGTTGGCAAATACACAGAAGATGGCAGTCGTTGCGGATTTATTGATAAAAAAGGGAAAGAAATTGTGCCATTCATATATGACCAGGCAACTAATTTTAGTGAAGGATTTGCATGTGTTCAACAAGGCAATGAATGGTTCTATATTGACAAAACAGGCAAGGAACTAAATTCTGCACGATATGATATTGCGTATCCTTTTAGTGAAGGGTTGGCGCGTATTTACGTTGATGAGCAATTCGGCTATATTGATACAGAGGGCAACGAAATCATAGCACCTAAGTACGACGATGCACATCCGTTTAGTGAAGGACTTGCGCTGGTTGGGAATGATAGTAAGTATGGTTATATTGATAAATCCGGAGAAGAGGTTATTTCCCTCAAATATGATGGTGGGTTTGCTTTTAGTGAAGGGGCGGCTGCGGTTTCAAGTAACGGTAAGGTCGGCTATATTGATACCGATGGCAATGAATTGATACCCTTTTTATATGATAAAGCTGATAATTTTTCAGAAGGCATGGCCAGTGTTGGAATGAGAACGGATTATGGGTATGCATGGGGATTTGTTGACAAAACCGGTCGCGAAATTATACCACCGCAATATGATGACTACTTCGTATTTAGTGAAGGATTAGCTGCAGTTCGTTTGGATGGCCGATGCGGCTACATTGATAAAACGGGGAAGGTTGTTATCCCGCTCAACTATTTCAAATCGTACCCATTCAGTGATGGCCGTGGACTTGTTCTGGGCGACAATACCTATGCTACACATGGATTTGTTGACAAAGACGGTAATGAAGTGATTCTCTTGCAGTATGGCGATACGACAGGTTCTTTTAGTGAAGGACTCGCCAATGTTGTTAAGGATGGGAAGCGGGGTTATATTGATGTGGATGGGAAGGTCGTGGTTCCCCTTGTCTCCGGTATTTTAGAGAATGATCCGGTTAAGGACGGCATGGCAAAAATTTCGATTGATGAGTATACTTTCGTTTACTTTATTAACATTGAAGATTATAAATAGATTTATGCCATAGATTGTGAACACAAAAATGTATTTTAAAGAGTTACGCCGGACAGTAACACTGTCCGGCGCTTTTATGAGCAATAAGGATGTATTGCTCGGATTATATGACGTAAGCACAAACTGCGGTGTTGACATTCTTTGCAGCAGTCTTGGTGGTAACTTGACCAGCGGGGCCGTAATTGGCTTTAATACGCATCTGTACCGGAGAACTGCCATCCATATCTACGGCATAGTCACAACCCAAGTCTTGTATAAGATTTGCGGCGGCTTTTATGGATATAGCGCTATCTGTGCTAACCATTACAAATGTTCCATTTGATTTGTGTCCTAAAAGTGTTCGGTAGACATTATCCATTTTATCGATGTTTATATTCATACGAGCATTGCTCTGATTGTCAGGATTTGTTGCATTGTACAGAAGACGGCTGCCTGAAGATTCACCATCATATACATTCTCATTAAATACACATTTGCTGTTAAATACCAGCGGATGGCATGATCCAATAATATATTTGCAATAAGGAAGTGCGGTATCAAGACTTGCTTTGGACGAGAACCATCGAATGGTCGCAGTTCCATCCGTTTTTATGCAAAAAGACGGATAATATTTGGGGTCTGTGTAAAGATAACTACCAGAGGGAATAAAGTCTGTGCGATTATAGGACACGCCATCTACATACATCGACGGATAGCTCGATGAAGATGGCGTCTGATAAAAGAAACCAAAGAACTCATTTGGATTATTATATGTATGCATGCAAGCATTGGTTTTAGCTATTACAGCGGATGCTGGTATTGTTTGGGGATTAACATTTTCTAGCAGTGGCCTTACATTCAAAACTGAAGGGGCAATTGCGGGAGCAACACCCTGTCCGCTTATTGTTGTAAATACATGAATATTCGGATAAGATGTGCCTGCATATGCATAAGTATATTTTTTATACTGGGCGTTTGTTGCGGTTGTAGTTAGTGTTCCATTTGCCATGAAATTCGTCCTCCTTTAAATATTATGTTTAGGCTATACAAGATATTCGATGTGACTTTTTCCATTTCCAAAATTAGTCACAGAATGATATTTTCAAGGTATTAACCTCTTCCCCTCTCTCTCTGAAATTATATACTAATAGCCTCATTGATAATAGATGCAAATTTTCAGTTTTTGTAAACGCAAATGAAAATATTTTTTTGTTTGCATTTACGTTTCTATTGCCACTGATTAACTCAAAAGATAAAATCCCAGCAGTTAAAAAATGCCGCAACCTGTTTTTGAGGTTGCGGCATTTTTTATAGATAAGAATGAGCCAATGTTGAGAACTGAATTTAAAAAACGTCCCCCAATCGAATTTTTCATAGTTATAGATATGCACACTTTATAAATAAAAAACATGAAAGTTTGGACGTTTAATGATTGCAAAAAACATTATCACAGCACAACAAGGAAATCATCAAAATATGTTGGATTTGATTGAACAATTCACTCCATTGATTAAAAAATATACATACAAATTACAATCTGAAGATGCTTATCAAGATATGGTTCTCGAATTTATTGTATTGGTTAAAAAAATTCGCATAGAAAAGCTTGATAATCATACTGATGGAGCACTTGTAAAATATATTGCACTGGCAATGAATCATGCATACCTGAGACATTTGCGACGGCGCACTTCACAAAGAAGGCGAGAAATTTCGCTTGAGACATTGACCGAAAAAGAAATGTGTTCAATAACCTATGTAACTGAATTCGATGAAATCACTATGGTTAAGCAGTTACTCAATGAAAATATTTTCACAGCAAAAGAAAAGCTGATTTTAAACATGATTTTTCTTGAAGGATATACTGTCGCTGCGGACATAGCTGAAAAACTTGGGACTACTCGGCAAAATATAAACCAGATAAAAAAGCGAGCATTAAAAAAATTGGAAACTATAATTTAGATTTTTTGCTAAAATTTGAAAGAACAAAAAAATATGTTACATCATGAATGTCACTAAAGCGACTTTTTTGCTGAAAATCGCTAGGATAATCAATCTTATTTGTAGAAAAGATGCTAAAGCATACGAAAAGCGAGTGCGTTACAGCAACTCGCTTTTTTACATGTTTTTTTATTCAGTTACTTCAATACATCGCTGCAAAAGGTCGTATGAAAAAACAGTATTTAATTTTCAATAGTGGACGTTCGCCACCGCCTCCTAAATTATCAAAAAAATAATTTAGGAGGACAGAAAATGTCAGAAAATCACAAGAAAAATAAACCCCAAATCAGTATTACATACCGGTTCGCATCAAATGAAACGTCAGAAATTACAGTAGATGTGCTTGTAGACAAAGAGGGATTGGCACTGGACAAAGCAATGGAGTTATGCGAGGTGCTGCAGGCTTTCGATTTGCAAGAAAAGAATCTCGAACGAAAAGAAAGCCGGCGGCATATATCTTTAAGTTCATTTGATGACAGTATCAACGCGCCAACGGCTCAGAATGCGCCATTATCCGTCGAAGAACAGTTGTTGGCAAAAGAGTCATGCGACGAGTTGTTTGATGTCATAGAGCGATGTTTAACGCCTATACAGAAGCAACGGCTGTTGGAACGGATTGTGGAAAACAAAACATATCGGCAAATTGGTCGGGAAGAAGGCCGAAATCATAAAGCAATTATCAAATCTGTAGAGACTGCTCTTGAAAAAATAAAAAAGTTTTTACAGTAAGTTCCCCAAACAGCCATTCTCGTGGCTTTATAGTGAGGGGATATTTTTTTTCACCTTGAGAAAATGAGCGTACATTTATTACTCCCTCGTGTTAAACGAACAATTGAATGAAAAGTATTTCAAGTACAAAACTGTTGAGCAAAGCCTGTGAACAAAGCCGCCATGACGCGACTGATTTCCGCAGTATATTAGCGGAGCCAGTTACAGAGCGATAAACTTTGGGACACAATTTGCGGTATGGTATCCGCAAGTGCCATGATGTTTGACAGGGATAATGAAACTTCGGCCCGGCTAACGGCAATGTAAGGGGTCGCTCGGCATCAGTATGCGGAGGGGTGAGATTCCCATGAAGCTGTACCAACCAACAGCTGTTTGAAATGCTTCCAATAGCAGAATTTTATCAATAGAAAAACTGCGGCAGGATTATGGGGCGATTATTATGCCTGTAGAATAATATTATCCTGCCGCATTTTCTATGTTATGGAATAAATAAACTACATAAGATGTTGCCAAACAATTTCATTGAATTTTCAATGGAATTATAGTATAATTGCTTCGAGAGATAGTCGCTTAAACGCGAATATCAAAAGCAGTTGTTGGCAGCATCTACAGGAGGTCAGCCTATGCGTGAATCAGAGGCAACGACATTAACTGTAAAGGAGGTTCAAAAAATACTTCAGATCGGGACAAACAGCACATACAATCTTATTCATAGCAAATCCTTCCCGGTCGTAAGGGTGGGTCACTCTTACCGCATACCGGCAGAGCCGTTTTATCTTTGGCTTGCCGGAAACTCATGTGGAATCCCTGCCAGATCTTGACGTATAAATCTTACTAAAATTTACTTAGGAGGATTGTTATGTCAAACACAAAGAAGAAGAGCAAAAAAAGAGCTAATGGCGAAGGTACATTTTATCAGCTTGCGGACAAAACCTGGGTGCATCAGATTACAGTCGGAAGAAAGCCGAATGGGAGTCCCGACCGAAAAACTTTTTCCGGGAAGACCCGGCAGGTTTGTATTGACCGGCGCGAGGCATACAAAGCGGAAAAAGCGGCCTTGGAAGCAACGCTTCTGACTGAAAAAGACTTGAACCAGGCGAATGAAGCGGAAGCCCTGAGAAGAGGGCATTCCCTTGCATCTGAAATATGTTTCAATGAAGCATTTTTGACTTGGCTGAAAATTTTCAAGTCACCGCCTACGAAAAAGACCACAACATATTCCGGATATCTTGATTTGTTTGAAGATCATTTTTCTGTGTACTTTGGCGAAAAAATGCTGTGGGAGATTTCACAGGAAATGATTCAAGAATACTATCATAGTAGGCAGCTGGAGGGCGCACGCAAGGATGGCAAGCCAGGAGGTTTGTCAGCCAAAACGATTAAAAATCATCATATGCTGTTAAAGGATTTTTTCAAATATGCTATGACAAAATATGAACTGAAGAGCAATCCGACGTTGGACACAGCGCGGCCTACTGTTCGCATGCCGAAAATGCGGGTTTTAGATACCGATGAGATGGTGATATTTTTGCGGGAAGTCTTACGGGAAACGCAAAGAACGGCGATTCTGTTTGATTTGTTCACAGGCTTGCGAATTGGTGAACTTTTGGCATTAAAAGTGTCGGATATTTCGCCAAAGACACAAACTGTGGAGATTTGCCGCAATATAACGCGGGTCAGAACAGATGCTATGGATCTTTTGAATCCGACCATTACAGTTTTAAACTATACGCCAGCGAAAAAGACGCATCTTATCGTTCAAGATTTTCCGAAGACGGAATCATCCAACACCTCGGTTCCTTTGTCAGATATGCTTTTTGAACTTGTTGCAAAGCATCTTTTCTACCTGGAGCAATCAGGGTGGCCGAATCCGGATAACCTGTTATTTCCATCAACTAAGGGGACGCACATTGATCCCAGAAGTTATGCATTGCGACTCAAAGCCATTTCAAAGCGATGCGAAATAAAGAAGGTGAATCCGCACGCACTGCGCCATACGTTTGCAACCAGGCTTGTAGAGCAAAAAACCCCTTTAACTACAGTAATGGAATTGATGCGACACACTTCCGTTGCGACAACGCAAAGATATGTGGCATCATTAACTGCAGAACAAAGGGGTGCGGTCAAAACTCTGTCTGAATATTGGAATCCGGAAGCGTTACATGATACTGAAAAGCTGAATGGTACAAGGACTAGAATGAAGTATTCTGAGGTGCGGTTGCCATCATGGTTGCAGAATGAGCCTGTGAGATAAATAAAAAGGAGTGAATATGTGTTCAGAGAATAGAAGAAAAAGTTACATCAAAATCGTACCTACTGACTCGTCGGGTTGGAAGAGGTTGCGGCGGTTGTAGAGGAATTTCGGCAAAAAGAAATCCCCAAAACCGTTGTGGTTGTGGGGATTTTGGTTGCGGAGACAGGACTTGAACCTGCGACCTCCGGGTTATGAGCCCGACGAGCTACCAACTGCTCTACTCCGCGATATTTAGTTTGTGAACGTGGTGCTCGATGCCGGACTTGAACCGGCACAGTATTGCTACCGACGGATTTTAAGTCCGTTGCGTCTGCCGATTCCGCCAATCGAGCGCTTGTTCCGTTCCTTATTAGTATACATACTTTTCAACCCTTTGTCAAGAACTTTTTTATCCCGCACAGAATTGTCTATATTGTGCGGCAAATCAATTGCCATTTTATGTGTTGCTGCAGCTGCACATAAGCGGACGATGCATAGCCCTCATTGCATACTTTCTGCATCTCTTGGGAATATTATGCAGGACATACTATTCAAAAAAAGGAAGGCAGGCAATGACTATGAGCGAAACGGGGAAAACCCATGACATGGAAAAGGATCTTGTGCATCATACAAGCGGCCCACTTACCACCAATCAGGGCGTCGGTGTCAACAATACCGATGACTCTTTAAAGGCAGGCAGCCGTGGGCCAACCCTTATGGAGGACTTTATTTTTCGCGAAAAGCTTACGCATTTTGACCATGAACGCATCCCTGAGCGTGTTGTGCATGCGCGGGGTTCCGGCGCCCACGGATACTTTCAGCTTTATAAAAGCCTGTCGCATTTGACAAAAGCACATTTTCTTAGTGACAAGCAGATTGTTACGCCGGTTTTTGTGCGGTTTTCGACGGTGGCCGGATTTCGAGGGTCGGCGGATACGGTTCGGGATGTGCGCGGTTTTGCCGTGAAGTTTTACACTGAGGAGGGCAACTATGACATTGTGGGCAACAATATGCCCATATTTTTCATCCAAGATGCCATGAAGTTCCCCGACCTGATTCACGCGGTAAAGCCGGAGCCGCATAACGAAATGCCGCAGGCTGCTTCTGCCCATGACACTTTCTGGGATTTTGTGCGGAACACGCCGGAAACCATGCACAATGTTATGTGGCTGATGTCGCCCCGGGGCTTGCCGAAAAGTTACCGCATGATGGAGGGCTTTGGTATTCATACCTTCCGTCTGGTGAATGCGGCGGGGGCGTTTAAGTTTGTGAAGTTTCACTGGAAGCCGCTTTTAGGTGTGCACTCTCTTGTGTGGGATGAGGCACAAAAAATCTCCGGCAAGGAGCCGGATTTTAACCGACGGGATTTGTTTGAGAGTATTGAAAATGGCGAACCTGCCGAGTTTGAGCTGGGTATTCAGGTGCTGGATCCGGTGGACGAATTTTCCTTGCCCTTTGACATTCTTGACCCCACAAAGCTGTGGCCGGAGGAGCTTGTGCCGGTGCAGCGTGTGGGCAAGATGACGCTGAATAAAAATGTAGACAATTTCTTTGCGGAAACCGAGCAGGCGGCTTTTTGCCCGGCAAATGTTGTGCCCGGCATTGATTTTACCAATGACCCGCTTTTACAAGGGCGCCTGTTTTCCTATCTTGACACGCAGATTTCGCGTCTTGGCGGTCCGAATTTTCACCAGCTGCCCATCAATCGGCCGCTGGTGCCTGTCAATAATACCCAGCGTGACGGCATCCACCGTATGACTGTTGACGCAGGGCGGACAAGCTATCTAAAAAACGGGTTGAACAATAATGAGCCGCACCCTGCGCATGAGGGCGAAAGCTACTTTGACAATTATGAGGAAAAACTCGACGGTCATGTGATTCGCCGGCGCAGCGAAAGCTTTAGCGACCACTATTCCCAGCCTGCCATGTTCTGGAACAGTATGTCGGGTTTTGAGAAGAAGCATATTGTTGACGCCTTCCGCTTTGAGCTTGGCAAGTGCCAAGATGCCGATATACGGCAGCATATTGTCAATATGCTTGCGCATGTGAATGCTGACCTTGCAAAAGCTGTAGGAGAGGGATTGGGTCTTATTCCGCAGGAAGCGGTTGCCGCAAAGCCGCATCCCTCTTCGTCTTCTGCCCTTAGTATGGAGCACACCATAAAGAGCGTTAAGAGCAGTAAGACCGCGATTCTTTTGGAGGACTTGTTTGACCGGGCACAGTATGAGGCGGTTACGGCTGCAATTTTGAAAGAGGGCGGTTCCTTTGACGTTATTTCCGGGAAGCTGGGGCAAGTTTTTTCTGCCGATAAAAAGGCTGTTGAAAGTAATAAAACCTATGAATCAACGGCTTCGGTGCTGTACGATGCCGTTTTTGTTCCCGGCGGGGCGCATATGGATAGGTTGCAGCGTTGCGGTGACGCGCGGCATTTTGTTAGTGAGGCATACAAGCATTTTAAAACCGTAGGGTTGTGCGCGGAAGCTGCCTCCTTGTCTCCGTTGCACTGTGAGAAAAAGCATGTGCCGGAAGAGGCGGCTGCTGCCGGGCTTGTGACCTGTGCGGCTGCCGGTGATGTGAATGCCTTTGTAAACGCCTTTATCGCTGCACTGAAAGAGGGGCGGCACTTTAGGCGGGGCTGCATGGCCGAGGGTATATCGGCGTAATATGAAATATGTACTGCTTACTATTTTTGGATTTGCCGCGTTATGTTTTGGCTTGCTTGGCCTTTTGCTGCCGGTGCTGCCAACAACGCCCTTTGTGCTGTGTGCAGCCGGTTGCTTTGGTGCCGCGAATCCCTCTATGTACCGCAAGCTTGCCGCGAACAGATATTTTGGCGAATATGTCCGTAACTATAAGGAGCGCAGCGGAATCAGCCGTACGGCGCGAGTGTACGCCCTTGTGTTTTTGTGGACGTCGCTCTTTATTTCCGGGGTGATAAGCGACAGCTTTCTTGTTCGCATTTTCCTCTTGGCGGTTGGTGTTGCGGTGAGTATTCACATTTTTACAATTCGAAGAAAGACGTAAATGCAATTAAAAAGACTTCTGAATTTTGTTCGGAAGTCTTTTGCGTTTGTATGAAAAAGTCCCTCTTTCCATTCCGCTTGATTTGTGCTATACTAAAAAGCGGAACGACACAGGGGTCGTTCCCTGCTATGATACAAGACAAAAGGAGGGGTAAAGCGTGGACAAGCTGCAAGCCTTGGGGACCTATTTCGGGCATACTGCCTTTCGCGGCGGACAGGAGTCCATTATTGATGCACTGTCAAGCGGGAGGGACGCTGTTTGCATTATGCAGACAGGGGCAGGAAAGTCCATGTGTTACCAAATCCCGGCACTGACCGCATCGGGTATAACGCTGGTTATTTCCCCTCTTATTTCTCTTATGCAGGATCAGGTACAGGCGCTTATCTCAAACGGCGTAAAGGCCGCCTACCTGAACAGTACGCTATCTCTCCGGCAGTATGAGCTTGCCGTTAACCGTATGCTTGCGGGGCAGTATAAGATTATATACGTTGCGCCGGAGCGCTTAGATTCCCCTGAATTTGCTGAACAGTGCAAGAGCCTTCCCATTGACCTTGTTGCGGTGGATGAGGCGCACTGCGTTTCCCAGTGGGGACAGGATTTCCGCAAGAGCTATCTGCGCATTGCCGATTTTATTAAAAGCTTGCCGCGCCGTCCGACGGTGGGTGCATTTACCGCAACGGCAACAACCGCCGTACACCAGGATATTATACGGATGCTGGAGCTGCAAAATCCTTTGGCCGTTACCACCGGCTTTGACCGTGAAAACCTGTATTTTGAAGTACGGCATCCTTCGGCAAAGGCCGACGAGCTGCTCTCTATTGTGCAGGAGCGCCAAGGCAAAAGCGGCATTATTTACTGCGCTACAAGGAAAAAAGCGGAAGAGGTGTGCTCGCTTCTTTGTGAACTTGGCCTTCCTGCAACAAAGTATCACGCCGGACTGCCGGAGGGGGAGCGTCAGGGGAATCAGGAAGATTTCGTCTATGACAAAAAGCCCATTATGGTTGCGACAAACGCCTTTGGCATGGGCATTGACAAGTCCAACGTGGCCTATGTTGTGCATTACAATATGCCAAAGGATATAGAAAGCTATTATCAGGAGGCGGGTCGTGCGGGGCGGGATGGTGAGCCTGCCGATTGCATTCTCTTATACGGTGCCGCCGATATGTCAACAAACGTCTTTTTTATTGAGCACGGCAATGACAACGATGAGCTGCCGCCCGATTTGCAGGAGGAGCTGCGGAAGCGGAGCTATGAGCGTTTGCGCAAGATGCAGTTTTACTGCAAGACTACCGACTGCCTTCGGCAATATATTTTGCACTATTTCGGGGAGACCGGCGGACAGGGTTGCAGCAACTGCTCTAACTGTAACAGTTCCTTTGAAACGGTTGACATCACAGAAATTGCGCAAAAAATCATGGCCTGCATCAGCAGTGTCAAGGGACGCTTTGGCGCAAAAATGATTATTGATATCTTGCGCGGCAGTAAGAATGAGCGGATTCTGCGTATGAATCTTTGCGGTGTGCCGGAGTACGGCGTACTGCGGGGTGAGAGCGAAAAGGCGGTTCGGCAGCACCTTGATTACTTGATTTTGTCGGGCTATATTCACGCGACCGATTCGGAATATCCGACGCTTATAGAGGGCGAGCATTTCGCAGCGGTGCAAAGCGGAGGCGAGCGCGTACATATCAGAAAGCTTGCCGAGCGCAAGCGCAAAACGAAAAAAGCAACAGTTGGCGCTGTCATCAATCAAGGCATGTGGGAACGTCTGCGCTTGCTGCGTACGGCTATTGCGGCGGAGGAACGGGTGCCTGCGTATATTGTTTTTTCCGATGCGACGCTGCGAGACATGTGTGCGAAGAACCCGCGTACCTTAGAGGACATGCTTCTGGTCAGCGGTGTCGGACAGAACAAGCTTACGCGCTATGGACAGCGGTTTTTGGATTGTATTGTAAAAGAAAATGGATAGGAAAGGCTAATGGTTCTTATTATGAAAAAAGTGTTTTTGAGCGTTTTGTTGATTCTTCTCTTTGCGGCTGCCTGTGCCGTTTCGGAAAAGCCTATTGAGGAGCATTGGGCCTATAAGGACATTATCGAGCTTGCGGAAAAGAAGCTGATTGCCGTTATAGATGATGTCCGCCCAAATGCGGATGTGACAAGGGCGGAGTTTTTAAACTTGCTTTTAAGCGTAGCGGCCTCCCCGGATGTGCCGGAGATAAAAGACGGGCTTTTCGTTTCGAAGAAGCCCATTACCCGCGGGGACGCCGTTTATATTATCGTTGTTGCCCTGAAGCTTCAGGATAAGGGCGGCGAGCGCGTGTTTTCCGATGTGGCGGACAACTCTTATATCTATAGTGCCTATGATGCAGGATTTATAAGAGGGTATCCGGGCGGCCGATTTAATCCGAATGAGACGCTTACAAGAGCCGAATGCATGGCGATTATCTATCGGATTTCGGATAGTCTTAAGGGCGGCGCGGACATAAATTTTGAAACCGAGCGGAAGTTTTTGCTTGACGTAACCAATATTCCCTATGACCAAGAAGATGCAAGAAAGTACGATATTATCCAAACCTATATCAACTATTCACCCGAGGTGCGGGTGCGGAAGCTGAACGGCACGCAGTATTGGTTCGCTTTGAAAATGCCTAAGGACAGCATAGGGCTTTCACGGCTGGAGCTGGAGTTCCCGATTATTGCCGAGGAATATGAGCGGCTGTACGCGGAAAAGGCTGAAGCCACATTGGAAAAAACGCGGTATCAGTATGAAAAAGGCGCATACAGCGTGGCGGTTGATATCTATTCAGGCGATTTGAGCGGACTTGCCGTTTCGGAAATTGAATTTGACAGTGTGGAGGAGGCAAACGCCTTTGTTCCCTTTGACTGGTACATCAAAGATGTGACGTCAGACGCCCGTTATAAGAACGCAAATTTGGCGAAAAACGGTCTGCCGAAGGACTGACTTTTGCAACAAAATGGATAGGGGATGGGTGAAAAATGAATGCGACAGTACTTTTTGAAGAGCTTTTTTCACGGCGCATCAGCCATATACAGGTGAAGGGTGAGGGCGTTGTGAGTGCTTTGCTCAATGACGATCTTTCGGGCCGTAAGCACCAGCGGTTTATTGTGGAGCTGGCACCCCACAAGACGGTGATGATTCTCAATAATATTGACATTTTTCCGCGGCTTTTCCCCCTTGAAACGGGCGACCGGGTGGAATTTTACGGCGAATATATCTGGAACCGCCACGGCGGCTTGATTCACTGGACGCACAAGGACCCAAACGGTGTGCACGGCGACGGGTATGTGAAGGTGCTTGCCTCGGATAGTGAAGGCGAGAATTGCCCCATTCCCCTTGGTGTTTACCGCCATTACAAGGGGCAGCTTTATGATGTTACCGGCTTTGCCCGTCACAGTGAAACGCTGGAGGACATGGTGATTTACAAGGCGCTTTACGGGGAGATGAAGACCTGGGTACGGCCGCTTTCTATGTGGTCGGAGGCGGTTATAGTTGACGGGAAATCGGTCAAGCGATTTGAGTCTGTGTGAAAGTGGAGTGATTTTTGTGGTGTATTCTATCGGCCTTTTGACGTTACTTTGCGGTTTTTACAGTGCGTATTTCGCAAAACAGCTCTCCTTGAAAAAGCAAGGGGTTGACACAAACCGTTTGGCAAAAGGAGAAAAGCCCTCTTCAACGCGGCGCATTGAGAAGGCTCTTTTTGCTTCGACGTATGTTACTGCGGTTTTGCAGTTTTTAAGTGTTTTTTTTTCTTCTTACATGGGCGGGTTTTCGTTGCCTGCGGCGGTTCGCATTGCGGGAATTTGTGTTGCGTTTTGCGGTGTTTTGTTCTTCCTGCTTGCCATTGTAACGATGCGGAAAAACTGGCGTGCAGGTGTTGACAAAACGCAAAAAACAGAAATGGTGACAACGGGTATTTACCGTGTGAGCCGCAACCCGGCCTTTGCGGCATTTGACCTTTTATACCTTGGAACAGTGCTGGTTTTCCCCAATATGTTGATGGTTGCGGCGGCAATTGTCACCGCTCTGCTGCTGCACCTGCAAATTCTGGAGGAGGAGAAGTATCTTTCTCTAACCTTCGGCGACGCATACCTTGTGTACAAAAAGAAAACGGCGCGGTATTTTTTCTTTTAGCCGCGGCCGTAGTCCTTACACAGTGCAAGCTTTTCTTTTCTTGAGAGCTTTTTAATTTCAGCCTCGCGTTTTAAGGCCTCGGACTTGCTTTCGAAGGCCTGGCTGTAGACAAGCTGCACCGGCAGACGGGTTTTTGTATACTTCGCGCCAAGCTTTTGGTTGTGGGTGTGCACCCGTTTTTCAAGGTTAGTTGTCCAGCCGGTGTAGAGGGTGTCGTCCGCACAGCGCAGGATGTAGACGTAATTTTGCGGCATGGCTTTGTTCCTTTGTTTTTTTGTTTGTTATTATTCTGAGAATCCCCCTGCCAACATTGTCGGCAAGGGGATTCTTACGTTTTATTTTTTACGCGAAGGGGTTTTCTGTGGGATAGGGGAGGGTTTTGGGTTGGTTGTATCCGATATCGGTCACACCTAAGAGCTTTAAGACTTCAAACAGCTCCTTGCCAATTTGCGCAAAGGCAACACCTGCGTGGTGGGGGAAGCCGCCTTCAACCAGCACGTGGCGGTAGAAGCGTCCCATTTCCTTAACCGCAATAACACCGATGCCGCCGAAGGATTCCGGTTCAATATCCAGAATTTCGCCGTTTGCAACGTAGGCTTTCAGCTTGCAATCAGCGGTGGATTGCAGACGGAAGAGGGAAATTTCGCCGGCTTTAATGGTGCCTTCCAGAGTTCCTCTTGTGATGTTCGGCTCGCTATCCGGCTCTAAGAGGCGGTGCATAATAAGTTGGTACTTGAGCTCGCCTTTTTTCAGGTGGCACTTGGGCGTATTGCCGCAGTGGAAGCCCATGAAGACGTCGGTTGCGCTGTAATCCTTCATCTGCTTCTTATTATTCTTAATCATATCGTAAGGTACGGAGTTGTTGATGTCAAGAAGCGTGGGCGCAAGGTCGGAGATGCAAGTGATAATGTACTCGGTAATAGCGCCGTAAATATCCACTTCGCAGGATACGGGAATGCCGCGTGCGGTCAGGCGGGAGTTTACATAGCAGGGAACAAAGTGGAACATGGTTTGGAAAGCAGGCCAGCACTTGTTTGCAAATACTGCGAAGTCGGAAGCACCCTTATTTGCCTCGTACCAGTCGATGAGGGTCAGCTCATACTGGGCAAGGCGCTCTAAGATGGTGTTGCCGTCGGCTGCGGCGCCAAGCTCCGCTTTCATGTCGGCAATAACCTCGGGAATACGGCTGTCGCCTTCGTGCTTCAAGAAGCTTTCGTACAGGTCAAGTTCGCTGTTTTCCTGGATTTCGATACCCAAGTCATAAAGGGGCGCGATGGGTGCATTACAAGCAAGAAAGTCGAAGGGACGGGGGCCGAAGCTGAATACCTTCAGGCTCTTTACGCCGATAACAGCCCGTGCAATTTTGCCGAAGGTTGCAGTCATTGCAGCAACTTCTTCGGGTGTGCCAACAGGATATTCGGGTATGTATGCGTTTTTCAGCTTGCGCAGCTTAATGTTATAGGATGCGTTGAGCATGCCGCAGTATGCGTCGCCGCGGCCGGAGGATAGGCCTTTTGTGTTCTCTTCCGCTGCCGCAACAAACATGGTTACGCCGCCAAACTTTTCGCAAAGGATGGTTTCGGGGCCTTCAGGGCCAAAGTTTCCGAGGTAGACGATAAGTGCGTTTACGCCTGCGGCCTTCACTTCGGCAAGGGCTTTTAAGGCGTCATGCTCGTTTTCTACAACAGTTTCGGCAACAAACAGGTTGCTGTCAAGCTTTGCGTAAGCGTCTTTTACAGCGTCTCTGCGGGCGCGGGACAGGGATACGGGGAAGCAGTCGCGGGATACGGCCACCAGCCCAAGTTTTACATTCGGAAGATTTTTCATAGGGTTTTTGTCCTTTCTCTATTTAAAAAATACATGAATACTCATCTTTTATTTTAGTATTTTTGCGGCTTTTTTGCTAGGGGCAATTGTACCAAATCGGGCGTGGCTTTTTTGGTTATTTTGCATAAGTGCTTTGCAGAAGGTAGTTGTTCTCCCGGTTTGCCGTTTGCAGGGCGTAAAGCTTGTAGGCGGCAAAGCCTTCGGCTACCAGCGGCTCGGTCTTGCAAAGAGCTTCGGCTTCTTCGTAGCTTTCGGCTCGTAAAATCAGCATGCCGGCAACACCTTTGTAGCCCTTAAAGACGCCGCAGAGCTCCAGTTTCCCGCCGTCATCCCAGTTTCTGAGGTTTTCGACGTGACGCTCAACCATGACTTTTGTCAGGCGGTTGTAGGTTTTTGTTTTTTCAAGGTGCATGACGTATAGGGTTTGGGTCATTTTGTTACCTCCGGTTGTTTTGTTTGGGTGATAGGGATATGTTGCGCCTGTTTGTCATCCTGAGCGAAGGATCTTTTTTTCGTCTTCTCGGACGGGGACGGGGGATTTTCCCTTCACGGAAGGGGGACGAAGGGTGGCCTCCCCGGCCGGGGGAACCTTTTTTACAGCGCCAAAAAAGGTTCATAAAAAGGGCGCTTAGCGCCGCAAAAGGCGGAGGGACGGGGACTGTACGTTTTTGTACTCTGCTTCTCGATGGTGCCAATTCGAAGGCCTGTACGCTTCGACTACCGCGCTCCGCCGCGCTGTGCGGTGGCGGTGGGGTTGCTGTATTGCGTTGTATTTGCCTTTGCCGTAGGGTGCGATGCCCTCATCGCACCGCACTCTCGTTCCCCGTCCGCCGCGTGCGGCGTGTAGGGAACGGTTTTTAACCGTTCCGCTCCTTCGTCCCTCGTCCTTCGTTCCATGCTTTATATTACCTCCTAAGTATACCGCCTCCCTTAAAAAAACACAAGCACAAAAAAAGAAGCGCCCCGTAGGACGCCCCTTTTCTTTTTAGTATTTTTCCATCTTTGTGTTGGGTGGGCATTCGCCGCCGTAGTTTGACGACATGCCGCCCTTTCCGCCTTTTTTCTCTTGCTCTTTTGTTTTGTCCTTAGGCCCCTTTTTTGTGCCGCCTGTGGTGCCTTGATTCTTCATTTTTGCTTTGTCATCCATACAAACTCTCCTCCTGCCGATTTCGGCATGAAATGTTTCGCCCAGTTTTCGTTCCGGGTTTGTATGGTTATTATGGGTTTTCTGTCCTTCTTTTATGCAAGAAATATTTTGCTTTTTAAAAAATCAACGGCTTCCTTTATATCGTCCTCCGGCCGGTCGCCGACTTCCCGCTCAATGGTCAGATAGCCCGTGTAGCCAATTTCCTTTAACGCGTTTAAATAGCTGTCAAAGTGTACCTCGCCCTGCCCCAGCGGCACTTCTTTAAATGCGTCTATGCCCTCAAGATTGTCCCGCATGTCACCGGGCAGGCGGTAAATTGCGGTTGCCGGAACCTTCTTTAACCGGACGCCGTCCTTTGCGTGGGTGTGGATGATGTAGTCTTTTAGGATGCGCGCTTGTTCCGCCGGGTCTTCACCCAGCACCATGACCAAATTTGCGGGGTCAAAGTTGACCCGCACCGAACTTCCCGGCAGTTCGTCAATAAAGCTCTTCAAAACCTGCGCCGGTTCCGGCCCGGTTTCAATGGCGAATTTTGCACCCACCGCGTCGCCGTATTCGGACAGCGCGCCGCAAGCCTTCCGCATAACCTCCCGCATGGCGCAGTCGTTCTCCGGGACAATGCCGATGTGGGTGGTGACGATTTTCGCACCTAAGGCCAGGGTCAAATCCATAATGCGCTTGGACTCTTCGATTTTCCAAAGGTTCTGCTCCGCTTCCATAAAGCCGTGGCCGCCAAGGTCGCCGCAGACGGCGGAAATCTCCATGCCGTTTGCCGCTACTGCGTCTTTTAGCTGGGCAACTTTCGCGGCAGTCATGTTTTTGGGTGCGGTTTCGCCCGATGTTGCGTAGAGCTGAATGCCGGTTACGCCAAGTGCGGCGGCTTTTTTTATGCCTTCTAATACGGGCAGCCGAAATGAATCTACTAATACACCGATTTTCATAGTTTTGTGTTCCTTTTCTGTTTTTGTGAGGTGCAAATTTGATATATAAAATACCGTAGCATTTATATGTGTTGCCGTGTTTGCAAGCAAATGCTTTCAATCCAATTCAGTGCATCATCTTTGATGCGCTTTGGCTGCGTTGAAAAAAACTCCATAGCCGGCTCGCCTTTTTTGATGTTCCAAAGCCCCGCCACTTGTCCGTTTACAGCGATTGTCGGCAGACATATGCCTGATTTCATGATGACCGCGCTTTTATATTCCGAAGGCAGTACCGCGCCCCGTTCCATGTATGACACAATAAGCGGGTCGAACCCGGACAACAACGTCAACTCGGGGATGTCTCCCATATCCGTGTTATCATCTATATAATAATATACGCTTTTATTATATTCAAGCTGTGAATACGCCTCCAGATTTAACGCAAACAGTTCTTTTTTTCTATCTTTTATCAAGCCGAAAAACCATGCCGCGTCCGCCAGCGTTGCAGGGCCGTAAGCCGCAAGGAATCTTCGGAACAGTTCAGGCAACACCTCTCTGAATGTCTGCGTCGGTTCGGCATTTATCAAATCGAAATCGCGGCTGGTCATATCTCGGAAAGCGACCTTGCCAAGCCGTGCCAATTCGCAAAAGATACCGCCCCACGGGGACAATGCTCTATCAATGGTTTGCTTGTCATATTCATCCGCAAATATAAGCCGCATTTCGGCTCTTGAATATACGCCGTCTTCCATAAGGCCTATAACCTTGCGGGCGATTTCTTCATATCGGTCTCCCCAGCGCCACCCGTCTGCATGGATTGCAAGCAACGTCGGCAGGTCACTCTGTACTACGCCGTGCAGTGCGTGGTGAACCCACGTTTTGGTAAGCGCGTTCTTCCAGCCCGCCAGCCCTACGCCGCGAATCAATGCGGAAAAGGCTACGTTGCGGTGAAACCAGCAATGTAATCCCAGAAGCTCGCGCGAAAGCTCGGTAATGTCGCCGCACTTGCGGGATAAATACAGCCCGTGCATACGCCGCCGCAAGATTTTCTCCGTTACTTTGTCCATTGCTGTTACACCTCTATTTACTTTCCTTTGCTATTGACGCTGTGTACAAGGATAGGGGCTTTATCACAATTGGTCACACAGCGATATTGATAAACGATTGCCATCGTCCCCTACTTTCGTTTTGGCAGTTCCAAAATATCGCCTCCGTTTTCACGACCTGCGCCACCCGTATGTCAAGCACAAGACACAAAATTTTATCAAAACCACTTTGCAATCCAAGTGTCATTTTTTTCGTTGTGTTCATAATAGATTTCTGCAATATCTTCATCATACACTTTAAGAACGTCATAAAAACCTTCCGCAACAGAAGTGTTTGGCAAATCAGCCCTGTCAATCCAATACATTTCACCTTCGTCTGAAGAGCATAAATTTCCAGAAAACAAATTCGTTTTGAATAGTAAAACTACATATCTTTCATCATCTTCTGTTGGAAATTGTTTAATGCCACAGAGCTTGGGATTATAAATTGTTAAGCCTGTTTCTTCTTTAATCTCTCGTATGATTGCCTGTACAAACGATTCGCTTTTTTCTACATGCCCACCGGGGAAGGTAAACCCTCGCCAATCTTCTTTGACCCTATCTTGCAGTAATATTTGGTTTCCATCAGTGACCATACATAGAGCAGTTAATATGACATTTTCACTTTTACCCATAAAAACTATCCAGCCTTTCTTGGCGTTGATTTCACGACCTACGCCACACCCACGCCACAAAAACCACGCCACGCCTATTCCTTCGTCATATTCGCAATATACTCCATCCGCTCGGCAATGGGCAGATGCTGGGTGCACTTTCCTTCGCAAAGCTTGCAGGCGATGCACTTCTTCGCATCCTCCTGCGTCACGCTCCAGCGCCATTTCATGCGGTCCCAAACAGCGGCGTCGGTGCCGGTTAAAAGCTTGTGGTTAAAGGATTCCATATACTTCGGGATTTCGCAACCCGCCGGGCAGGGGATGCAATAGCCGCAGCCGGTGCAGAGGTTCTTGATGGATACCGAAAATTTGTCGGTAAGGCTCTCAAATTCAGTAGCCGTGAAGGGAGGAATGCCGTCTTTTAAGGCTGCAATGTTTTCGTCAATTTGCGCAAAAGAGGCCATGCCGCTTAATGCAATGGTGATTTCTTGCTGCCGCATAATAAAGCGGAGCGCCGATTGCGCCAGGGTGTAGCCTTCCTCTTGTATGCCGTCAAACACCTCCGGCTTTGCGGGAATGAGTCCGCCGCCAAGGGGGTTCATAGTGGTGACGCCCATGCCTTTTTTGTGCGCTTTTTTGACAGCTTCCTGTGTGTATTGCCAGTTGGACGCGTTATAGCTGACAAGCATACCGGCAAAATCCCGCGTGTCCATCATCTGCTCAATTTCCGCACCCTCCGCATGGGTGGAATAGCAAAGGTGGCCTATTAGCCCTTCTGCTTGCAGCCGTTTTGCCGCGTCGTAGAGGGAGCCTTCCTTTATCATCTTTTCATAGCCCGTGTAGTCCATGATGCACCAAAGGTGGAAAAAGTCAATGGCGGTGACATTGAGTCTTGTTAACGACCGCTCCACAGTGCTGCGCAGCTTGTCATAGGCGTCGCCGTTGTTGTCAAAATAGCCGCATTTTGTGGAAATGTAGAACTTATCCCGCGGCATCTCTTTCAAGGCCATGCCGAAGATGATTTCGCTTTTGTCATCGTTATAACCGGGTGCGGTGTCAAAATAGTTGATACCCTTTTCGAAGGCGTAGAGCACCGTATCAGCGCAAGCCTGCAGGTTTCCCGCCTTGAAATCCGCCTCATTAAAGCGCATGCCGCCGAAGCCAAGTGCCGAAACCAGCTTGCCGGTTTTTCCATATTCTTTGTAAATCATATTTATGCCTCCTCAATATCTTTCAACGCAGTTGCGCCGTTTACATACAGGTCTCTGCGCGCACGCATATATTCCGCAATTTCTACGCTTTGAAGCCCGCTTGAAACAGTCTCTTGCCGGAAATCTCCGGTCTTGATTTTGTCAAAAAAGGCTTCATTCTCCCCATAAAAACCATTGGTGATAAATAATTCACGGCTCCCGCACAAGGCATCGCCTGAAATGATTTTCCCGGGTTTGTTAAAATACGTGCAGACCAGCCGTCCGGGCATATCCAAGCCGTTCCATACGGGAAGCTCTAAAAAATAGGTGGCATCACTGGCCGTGACAAGCACCCGTTCTATGACGCTGCCGCCGGTGGGTAAAAAAGTCAGCGTTCCTGTCGCTCCGGACGTAAATTTGCAGCTCAATGTTGTATTAAAGCAGGGGTTTCCGAAATAGTCTATCTGATTGTGCAGAAACGCAACTTCGTTGTAGTCGCTTCCGGCCAAATATTTTGCCGCGTCTATTCCATGAATCGCCGTTGTTGAAAAATCGGCACAATCGCAATCCATACGCACAAACATATAGTCAATATGCGTAATCGGATTCGGATTTTCAAGCAGCTCTTGTTTTAACGCCTGCAACAGGGGCATATACCGCCGGTTAAAGGCAACGAAGGCCGAGAGGCCGGTTTCTCTTGCCGCTTGTATAATCTCCCTGGTTTCGCCGGCGTCCAATCCGGGCGGTTTTTCCAACAGTACAGGGTAGCCTTTTTTCAGCACATCAACGGCAATTTTTTTCGTAGCGTGAACCGGCGTAATCACGCAAACAACATCCGGGCGTTCCGCATTTAGCATTGCATGATAATCGGTATACGCCGAAAGAAAACCAAATTCATTTTTGCAGTGCTGCGCAGCGGTTTTGTCTATGTCGCAGCATCCGGCAAGCACTGTGTTCGGGTGCTTTTTCTTGTATGCAACGTACGACGGTCCGTGTCCGCTTTGCACAATGCCGCCGCATCCGATGACGCAAATTTTAAAGCTCACGTACGCCCTCCTAAAAGCCTATTTTCAGTCTATACAATATACTATCACAGCTATGCCTATAATGCAAGTCTTACCTTCTTTAAAAAATTCCATTTTGCTCTTGACAATGGCGCTTCGTTCGTATACAATACTTGGTATATAAAGGTGATGAAAAACACAAGATATTGGGGCTTGCCCCGTCTGTGTTTTGCCGAAAGGAATGAGTTTGTGTATGATGAACGCAGAAAAATGGCTGGGGGAAAAGAATCAGATTGGTATTGACATCTGGAACAAAAAGTACCGCTATAACGGGGAAACTTTCGGGGATTGGCTTTCGCGCATGTCCGGTGGAAACGAGGATGTTCGTGAGCTGATTTTAGAGCAGAAGTTCCTCTTTGGCGGGCGGATTCTTGCCAGCCGCGGACTGCAGCATAAGGGGCGGAAAATCACCTTTTCCAACTGTTATGTCATTGCGCCGCCGGAGGATAATATCGAAAGTATTTTTGACACGGCTAAGAATCTGGCGCGGACGTATTCCTATGGGGGCGGCTGCGGCGTTGATTTGTCGGGGCTATCGCCGGCCGGTGCGAAAATCAATAACGCTGCAAAGGAAACATCGGGTGCGGTGAGCTTTATGAGTCTGTACGGCATGGTGACGGAGCTGATTGGCCAGTTTGGGCGGCGGGGTGCATTGATGCTTTCTATGGACTGCTCACACCCGGATATTGAAGAATTTATTGATATAAAAAATGACCTCTCAAAGGTCACAAAGGCCAATATTTCCGTGCGCTTATCCGATTATTTTATGAACTGCCTGCAGGAGGAAAAACCCTGGAAGCTGCACTTTGCACGGCCGGAAACCGGGGAAATTGTAGAGCGTGAAATTTCCGCCGACGGGCTTTTCCACCGGCTTTGTGAGAACAACTGGAACATGGCGGAGCCGGGCGTGCTTTTTTGGGACCGGATTTCGTCGTGGAATCTGCTTTCCGAGGACGACTCTTTTTCTTACGCGGGGGTGAATCCTTGTGCGGAGGAGCCGCTGCCGGCGGGCGGAAGCTGCCTTTTAGGTTCGGTGAACCTTGCGCGCTTTGTGGAGGACGCTTTTACGGAGAAGGCTTCCTTTGACTTTGACGGCTTTGTTGACGCGGTGAAGAAGGCGGTTGTGGCCTTAAACGAGGTGCTGGACGAAGGCCTTCCCTTGCATCCCTTGCAGGAGCAGCAGGATTCGGTGCGTGACTGGCGGCAAATCGGCCTTGGTATCATGGGTCTTGGGGATATGCTGATTATGCTGGGCATTCGGTACGGTTCGCCTGACGCGGTGCGTGTTTCAAATGAAATCGGCTCGGCTATGATTAATGCGGCGCTCAGCCAATCTGCGCTTCTTGCGAAGGAGCAGGGTGCATATCCGCAATACAACGCCGAGGCTGTCCTAAAAAGTCCGTTTTTCCTGGAGAATGCCTTGCCGAAAACCAAGGCACTTGTGGCGGAATTCGGCTTGCGCAATTCCCAGCTTCTAACCTGTGCACCTACGGGAACCCTGTCTACAATGCTGGGCATTTCCGGCGGTATTGAGCCGATTTACGCGGCGTCCTACATGCGGAAAACCGAGTCGCTGCACGGCGAGGATGTTTACTACCCCATTTATACGCCTATTGTGAAGGCGTACATGGAGGAAAACGGCATTGAGGACGGGGAAGAACTGCCCGCCTGCATTGCTACAGCTATGGATTTGCCTTATGAAGAACGCCTTCAAATGCAGGGTGCTTTTCAGACGTATATTGACGCGTCGATTTCCTCCACGGTGAATGTGCCGAACAGCTTTTCGATTTCGGACGTGCGTGATTTGTACACGAAAGCTTGGCAATATGGCTTAAAGGGTGTTACGATTTTCCGGGACGGCTGTGCGCGGCTTGGTATTTTGACTGCTAATGCGCAACCGACCGAATCTGAGGACGACTATAAGCTTGATTACATCCAGCCCATCAGCCGTGAGGTTTTTGACGAAACGGTGGGCACGACCAAGAAGTATATGAACGCCTGCGGCTCCTTCTTCCTGACCATCAATAAGGACAAATACGGCAATATTGTGGAAACCTTTATCAATACCTCCAAGGCGGGAACCTGCGAGGCCAACACCGCGGGGCTGAACCGTATGATTTCCCTTGCCTTGCGCAGCGGCACCAAGGTGGACGAGATTATCGACCAGCTTAAAGGCATTAAATGTGCGGCCTGCACGGTGGTGAAAAGCAAGGGAACCAAGGAATTAAGCGGCATGTCCTGTTCGGATATTATCGCAAAGGCACTGCACCGTGAGTATTACAAGGACAAGGCGGAGAAAGGGAGTCTTTCTGACGACTTCGGTCTTCCCAACGTCTGCCCCGAATGCAAGACGGCCTTACACATTGCGGAGGGCTGTGCCACCTGCCCCAATTGCGGGTATTCAAAGTGCAGCTAATGACCGCCCGGCCTATTAAGAAGATTTATATTGAGCTTACAAATAGGTGCAATTTGCGCTGCGCTTTTTGCCCCCCGGTGAGGCGGGAAGCGGGCGCTATGACCCCCGCGCAGTTTCAGTTGGTGCTTGAAAAACTTTCCTCTACACCCGGGCACTTGTATTTTCACCTAATGGGGGAGCCGACCCTGCATCCGAATTTTGCGGAGTTCCTCAGAGCTGCGGCTGCCGCTCACCGAACAGTGAATCTGACGACCAATGGGACGGCACTTTCGCGCATCCCCTTTGACGCGCCCGCGTTGCGGCAGGTGAACATTTCGTTGCACTGCCTGTTTGAAAATAAGGGGCTTGACCGTGAGTCCTACCTTTCGGAGCTGCTGGCCTTTTTAAGGGGCAGCAGGGCGACAATTTCCCTGCGGCTTTGGAGCGGGGCAGCGGCGGAACGAGAGGTTGTTTTGGCTTTTCTTCGGGCGCATTTCCCGCTTAGTGAAACTTCGCGGGGGTATCAGCTGTCGGAGCGCTGCTTCCTGAATCTTGCGGAGCCGTTTATTTGGCCGGCGGAGGGTAAGGCCACAAGTTCAACCGGGTTCTGCCGGGGCTTGCGTGACCAATTCGGGATTTTATGGGACGGAAGAGTTGTGCCTTGCTGTCTTGATTCAGAGGGGGAATTGACCCTTGGGAATATTTTTGAAGAGGATATTTCGTCTATTTTGGACGGGGAGCGGGCGGCACAGATATATCGCGGATTTTCCGAAGGCAGGGTTGTTGAGGGGCTTTGTCGGCGGTGCGAATATCGGCAGCGGTTTGATGGTTAAAAATCAAAACCACTAGTAAACTAGTGGTTTGACGAACCCCTAGAAGGGGACAATACAGGCATAGCCCCTAAAAGGGGCACTGAAGAGTTGACACCGCATTACAATCTCGGGCAGCCGCTTAAAGCGGCTGTCTTTTTTGCTGGCACAGCTTCCTCAATATCTCTCCGATATTTCGGCGCAAATACTATGTGATATTGACATCTGTATTTTGAGTGTGCTGTGCTTTTTATCTCTTTATCTGCTTTTTTTATCATTGCCAAAAACCTCCTCTTATTTTGTAATGCGGTTGCCAAACCCGCTTCCATTATATCAGTGAGGTTTTTCTTTTACTAAAGTTTTTTAGATTCCCCCGGTAGAACCGGGGGGTTATTTTCACGCCTTAAGGCACCAAATATGCAAAAAAGCTGTCCCTAAAGACAGCTTTTTTGCTGAGTCATTAACTCGAAATAGATGCCGGCATTTCTCAGTCTAAAATTCTTTAGTTACTATGCGTGTCCTGAAGTCAATGTCACCTAGTTTCCGTTTGCAGCGTTCATAATATATGCATATGCCCAATGGGTAGCAGGTACATCTGAGAATATTCTGTCTGTATTAAATTCATCTGTGCGCCCGAATAACCGGGCAATCATTACTACCGTTTCGGCTCTTGTTACGGAGTTATCCGGCTTAAATGTGCCGTCAGCATAGCCTTGTGCTATTCCCTTGGCCGCAAGTGCCAGAATGTCATCATATGCCCAATGTCCGTCAATGTCGGATAGCTGTACGAGTGCCGTGCCTACTTCATCAAGCAGGTTTTCTTTAACCGCGATTCTATGCAATACTGTTGATAATTCTGCGCGGCTTATGGGTGCATTTGGTTCAATAGTTCCGTTTTCGTAACCCTTTATATAGCTGTTTTCCACCGCCCAAGCAAGTGCAGCCGCGGCCCAATGGGATGCGGTCATATCGTCAAACACATCCAAAGCATTCAAATCCGCAGGCGCATTGCTTGCTTGCATATTATACAGCATTTGCATAACTTCCGCACGGGTAATCTGTCCGTTCGGCTTAAAAGTTCCATCGGGATAACCGCTTATATATAAGCTTTCTGTACCCGCTGGTTCAGGTGTAGGTTGCGGCGAAGGGGCGGGGGCTTCCTCCATTTTCTTAACCGCAATTTTTACTGTTTCATCTTTTGTAACGGTAAAACTAAAGCTATCCTGTGCCAATTCATACCCGTCCGGGATTTCAAGATTTGCCTCCGTTAGGCTTGTGTTTCGGGCATAGCTTGCACGATTACTTTTCACAAGTCTTTCACCCTCCATGTATTCAAGGGTGATTGTATAATTGATTGTGCCGCTGCCGCTGCTGCTGCCGGTGTTCCTTGTGATTGTCAGTGTGTAATATGCTTCTGTACCGTCCTGCGCGGTTACAATAAGGTAAATCGTATTACTGCCCGTATTTAAGGAAACATCTGCGTTTTCACTCGGATTTGCAGCCTTGCCAAATACTACATCTGCGTAATCTGACCATACAAGGCTCGTTTTAGAAAATGTACCGGTTGAATTTGCAACGCTAATTGCTGCCGTTTTGGGGTCAGCTGCTGTTCCTAAGCCTGTCCATGTTATATTTTTTGTAAAGATACTTAGTATATCCTTTTCCGTATTGACCCGGATGGCGAAGGTTTCGCTTACGCTTACATCATTGTAATTATCGCCGCCCTCCAATATTGCCGTTACTTTATATTCACCAATAGCCGTTGGCATATCAGCTGTTGCAGGATAGGTTGTGCCATCCGCACTTTCGTAGGAATAGGCCGCCGTACCGCTTACCGTGCCGCCTGTAACGGATGGCACAAAGGGTGTCCCGCCAAAGCTGAAATCGGCTACATCGTGCAGGGTGATTGCCGTTTGGTTGGCTTTTGTCACCGTAATGGTAATTTGACCGCCTACAGAATGATAATTTCCTAAGGGATCGGTACGTGTCGCAGCGTAATCGCGTCCTGTGTCCGAAGCACCAACCAAAGTCTCCGGCGCGTCCCATGTATACCCATCCGGCAACGCAATATCCCCAAGGCTTAAAAGGGGCGCATATTGCGTAATAGTTGCTGTCGGCGAGCCAAATACTCTGTCTGCCTTCGCAACATTTACAGTAATATCGCCATCCGCGCTCTCATAGTTTCCGCTTGCCTCGGTGTAGGTTGCTTGGAAGGCTTGACCGCCGCCGGTTGCAGAAATTGCGGTTGTGCTGTCTTTCCACACATAATTTGCCGGTGGTGTGAGGTCTGCAAGGGTAAGATTTTCGGCATAGGTTATATTCAATGCAGCGGGTGCAATGAAGGTTCCCGCCGCTTTCTCTATCGTCAGCGGCTCCGCGCTTGACACAGCCGGTGCTTGACCGACGACCCCTGCATATTCAGCTGTGATTGTATACTCTCCCGCACCGAGAAGCGCACTTGCGTCAAAAGACAATTCTCCATTGCATCCGGCGGTTAAGTCTTTCGTGCCCAGAAGCTCGGCACCGTTAAAAAACGCAATCGTGCCGTTTTCCAAGCCCCTGCCCTGGTTGTCCTTAACCGTAACCGAAAAAACAACATCGTCTTCCCCGTATACAAGATTCGCCGCAGGAACGCTCAAGGTGATAAATGAAACATTCAGCTCTATTATCAACGTCCCGCCGGATGCGGATATTGCTTCATAATTGGCGTCACCCTCATATGAAAGTTCAATTGTATAGGTACCGTCCTCCACCGACAAAGAATAGATCGAGGAGCTGGCTGCGTTGATGTCAGGCGCTAAGGCATGCGTACCTTGGTCTGTGCCGCTTAGTGAAAGCGAAATATTCCCCGTGGGAGCCGCCCCTCCGGCGACGCCGATTACCCATACGCCTATCAAGTCGCCATACGAGATAACGGTAGTATCAAATGCCAACACGCCAAA
>JGI994J12354_10000281_pt1 | contig 50217 bp, 56 predicted proteins | sample IntmicLarv3ML3BL_FD_12354 | JGI IMG/M metagenome (IMG submission 12354) | reverse complement strand
GGTTCTATGCCCGGACGGATTATGAACGCAGTGCGTATTGCGGGAACAAACAACCCGCTCGTATTGCTCGACGAGTTGGACAAGATGAGCAGCGATTTCAGAGGCGACCCTTCGGCGGCTATGCTGGAGGTGCTGGATGCAGAGCAGAATTTTGCGTTCCGCGACCATTATATAGAGATTCCGTTCGATCTGTCAAATGTGCTGTTTCTGACAACGGCAAATACAACAGATACCATCCCGGCTGCATTGCTTGACAGGATGGAAGTTATACGTATCAGCGGATATACACAAGAAGAAAAGCTTAATATCGCAAAAAAGTACCTTATACCCAAACAGCTCAAACGCAACGGCTTGGCGTCGAAGGAGATTGTTATAGAAGACGACGCTATTGACGATATCATAAGCTACTACACACGCGAATCGGGCGTACGCAACTTGGAACGCCAGATTGCAAACCTGTGCCGAAAGATGGCGAAGGATGCGGTATCAGAGAAAAAACGCGTTATTACGATAACGCCTATCACCCTGCCGAAATATCTCGGCAACAAGCTGTATCGCTACGAAAAGGCAAATGAAAACGACGATATCGGTATCGCAAGAGGGCTGGCGTGGACAAGCGTTGGCGGCGATACGCTGTCGATAGAGGTAAATGTTATGTCTGGCACAGGCAAGCTGGAGCTTACAGGCAAACTCGGCGAAGTGATGCAGGAATCTGCAAAGACGGCGATTAGCTATATACGTTCAAAGGTAGATATACTGGGCATCAAGCCTGATTTCTATAAAAAGAACGATATCCACATACATGTACCCGAAGGCGCGGTGCCGAAAGACGGTCCCTCCGCCGGCATCACAATGGCGACGGCACTTATATCCGCGCTCAGCGGAGTGCCGGTAAAGGGAAGTGTTGCTATGACGGGGGAGATTACGCTTAGGGGCAGGGTTTTACCTATCGGCGGCTTGAAAGAAAAATCGCTCGCCGCGTTTAGAGCGGGTATCAAAACTGTAATAATACCCGAACAGAACAAGCGTGATTTAGACGATATTCCGGACAACGTTAAGAAGAATATTAGATTTGTATCGGCTGCCGATATGGAGACAGTGTTGTCTGTGGCGCTTGCCGACAGCGGCTTAAAAAACCACAAACCATCTTTGAATCCCGACATGCTGATACACGACCAGATACAGACAGATGCTCCGCCGCCGCTTAATTAGATCGACAGATAGTGAGGTTACAATATGAACATTCATAACGCAAGTATTACCGTTTCGGCGGTTAGCCCAAAGCAATATCCGCCCACAAGTATGCCCGAATTTGCATTTGTGGGAAGGAGCAATGTCGGAAAATCGTCGCTTATAAACAAACTGCTGAACCGCAATAAACTTGCGAGAATAAGCAGTACGCCCGGCAAAACGGCTACAATCAATTTCTATAATATCGACGATACCGTATTTATGGTGGATCTGCCGGGATACGGATACGCGTCGCGCTCTAAAGAGGATATCAAAAAATGGGGGCAGATGATAGAGACGTATTTGAACACCAGAAAGCAGATATATCAGGTATTTCTGCTTGTAGACAGCCGTCACAGTCCGACTGCACACGATTTACTAATGTTGGAATGGATACGGAGCTATCAAGATTCGGTTGTTGTTATAGCGACCAAAACCGACAAGCTGTCAAAGCGCCAGATTGAAGAAAACCTGGAGATGATTTATAAAAAACTAGACCTCACCGACGACGACGTGCTCGTGCCGTTTTCCACCAAATCAGACGAAGGCAAGCTGACTGTGTGGGATATGATTTACCTGGTGCTGGAGGGCGAGGAAGAAGAATAGTTGAACATAAACTAAACTGCACCCAAAAAGTCAGATATATAACCGACTTTTGGGTGCAGCTTCGAGTTTTGCTTAAAAAAATTGCTTATAATATTTTGCCTCATACTCCGCCAGAGGGGCAAGTACCATCGCCGCGGTAAACCTGTCATCCTCTGTAATCACCTTATAAATGCACTCGTCAGATGGTTTGGATTTCTTGATATCAACAAACATCAGCACAAACTCTTTTCCCAAACAATTATTTATTTCAAGCGTTTCTCTTTGTGTGGTGTAATAGTACAAATTCCCGATAATTGAGGTTTTGCCAAGCCAAACAGGCAGAGCTCCGATTGACGCCCGGTTTTCGGTTGTTATAAACGGCATTGTACCCAAACGGTGTAATTGCTTGAGAAATACTTTTCCGTGAGGTTTTTTGACTTTGGTGTCATTCAGATAAATATTATCGACATACGGGTAATAAATAATATTATGGTCTTCTAATAATTTCGGAATCAGCTTTCGCGTTTTGCTGACTTTTTTGTTGCCTGCAATAGCAATTGCAGCTGAAAGAAGAATGGTTACCACTACAATAGCAATGCCAAATTCCATTTATAATACCCCCAATGCAGCCAGTAAGTATAAAATTCCGACAAGCAGCACAAATCCGATTATAAAACGCAATGCATAGGATACTATGTATTGTAAAACTCCTTTGAGCAAATCCTTCATTTTTCTTCCTCCATTCATTTTCGTATAGTTTCGAGAATTATTATATCATGATTTCATTTTTCTTCAAGTCTTTTTTGCAAAATATATAAGTGTGGGGATATATTGCAACAAATCAGAACCTCTTCGAACTTGCTCGAGTCTATTTTAACATGAAAAACGCACCTCTGAAAATCAGTTTATCGTTTGATTTTCGAGGTGCGTTTGCTGTATGCAAGTCAATTACCAATGCACGACTTCGTCCCACAGCTCAAGCAGCTTGAATTTAAACTGCACAGGCATCTCGCCGTTGTCTGTATTTGTAATAAGCTCGTAGCTGTCTGCACTCATACTGTTTTTCAGCATCGTCATATCTTCATCAGACACCTTGCCGGAAGCTTGATCTGTAAAACACAACGGCGGAAACATGACACACCACCAATTTTGACCGCCGCCGCCGCCAAGCACAATACGCAGCGCGTCGTAATTACCGGGCGGCAGCGTGATATTCGCATACTTCTTTGTTGGGAAGCTGAAGTTTCCAACCATCGCCGTTGCCGTATAGTCGAAGTCGTTGTGCTTCAGCACTTCGTCTGCAATGCTTTCTATAAACTCCAGGTTATCATTAATGATGTCCTGCGCCTCCTGCGGCGTTTTGGCTGATTCGAGCTTATCGCCCATTGCAGCGATAACAGCATCGCGCACTTGCAGTTTCACCGCTTGATCCTCGGCGGAATCGCTGTTCGCAACAATATGGAGCCGAACCAATGAATGTGCGATATCATTCTGTGTGTTTTGGGCATACGCGCCTATAGCAGCGGTTATTAGTATGCCTAATGCCAATGCAAAAATTATTTTCTTCATCTTAAAGTTTCCTCACTCTCTGTATGTCCGGACTTGTTCCGGTGTTTGATATTTTAAGTCTTGACAATAAAAAAGTTGATTATACAGATATTGTATAAATTTAATCATTGTAAAAAATATGTAATATATAAAAAGTTGTGTTTATGGACTTGAATTTTCGTTTGATTTATGATAGAATAAACAAAATTTGAGATAAGAGAGAGGTTATAGATATGGCAAATGTTATGCCTTTTAAAGGGCTTCGGTACAACACTCAAAAAGTTGGTGAGCTTAACGAAGTTACCACTCCTCCGTATGATATTATATCGCCGGAGCAGCAAAATGCGTATTATGCAAAGCATCCAAACAGCGTGATACGCCTTGAATACGGAAAAGAATTTGAAGCTGACACGGTAACTGAAAACAGATATACGCGCGCGGCGGCTTTTTTGAAAGAATGGATAGACGAAAATGTGTTGCAATTCGAAGATACGGATTGTATGTATTTGTATGAACAAAAGTTTTCGATTAACGGTCAAGAGATGACGTATCGCGGCTTTATTTCGCTTGTGGAGCTGGAAGAGTTCTCAAAAGGCATAGTTCTTCCGCACGAAGAAACGCTTTCGAAGGCGAAGGCAGACAGGTTTAATCTTATGAGTACTACGTATTCGAACTTCAGCCAGGTATACTGCCTGTATATAGACGAACAGCGCAATTTGAAGGATTTGATTTCCGGAATCACATCTGCGTCAAACCCCGACATCAGCTTTGTTTCGGACGAAGATATACTGCAAAACGTGTGGATTGTTAGAGATGCAAGCATTATTTCGCAGATTAGAGATGCATTTGCCGCTAAACAGCTGTTTATTGCAGACGGGCATCACCGCTACGAAACAGCGCTTAATTTCAGAAACAAGATGCGCGAAGAGAATCCCGGCTGGACCGGCGATGACCTGTTTAACTATGTTATGATGATGCTGGTGGATATGGACGATGCGGGTCTGGTTGTATTTCCAACACACCGTATGGTGCGCGATTTGCCGCAGTTCGACGAGATACGCCTTGTGTCGGAGCTTAAAGACAACTTCGATATCGACAAGATTATAGTAGAGCGCAACGCAGATAACCTGTGTAATGCAATGGAGCAAGATTTGCTTACGCTCAAAGAAACAAAGGTGTTTGCGATGTATACAGGCTCAGACTATTACTACCGCCTGCGGCTTAAAGACACATCGGTTATGCAGGACTTTTTGCCGGACAAATCGGAGGCATATAGAAACTTGGATGTGAGTGTGCTTCATACGGCAATACTTGAAAAGAGCCTTGGTATCAACCAAGAAAATATGGCTAATCAGAAGAATTTGACATATACACGCGACGCAAAAGAGGCGATTATGGGCGTTCGCTCGGGCGAATATCAGTGTGCGTTCATATTGAATGCGACAAAGGTACATGAGATTAAAGATGTTTCGCTGGCGGGCGAAAAAATGCCGCAGAAATCGACTTACTTCTATCCGAAGCTGGTTACAGGCATCGTTATGAATAAATTCAAATAAAACATTAAAAGGAGACTACCATGTCCAGATACATAAACGAATTTGCAACAAGCTACACACCGGAACAGATTTATACTATCGTAAACAATTTTTGTATGAGTGAAGGATTTTCGACATACAATTATAACGGCGAGATGCTCTATAAAAAAGGCTCCGGCTGGGTTAGCGCGCCGCAATACATAAAAGTAACAAATGCAGGCAGCAATGTTCGTGTAGAGGCGTTTATAAAATATGCGATATTACCGGGCGTGTATGTTGGCGAAATGGGGCTAACAGGATTTTTCGGATTTGCAATCAAGGCTGCTTTAGGTACAAAGGTAGCAACTCTTGAAAATGCGCTTAGATGTATCGTATAACTTTATTTTATTACTGGTGTTTGCGGTATAGATGTAAGCATACTAAGAAGGGTAGGGTATTATGAGCAATCAAAATTTCGGGAATAATTTCGAAGATACCAACGAACAAACGGTAAACATACAAGATACAACAGGGCAATCAGCTGAAAGACAAGACACAACAGAGCGAACCGAGTGCGTATACACAGCTCAGCCAAATACATATGCGGAACCGCCTACTCAGCCTGTAATGCCGAACCAATATCAACCGCCGCCTCAATATCCATACAATCCGCAATATTCAAACCAGAATCCATACAACCCATATTTAAATGGGACGATGGTGAATAATGCAGGTTCCGGTCAGGCGATTGCAGGCATGATATTAGGTATACTTTCTATTTTAAATATTGCAGTTCCGTTTTTTGGAACTTTGATGGCAATTGTCGGCATAATACTGAGCGGCTTTGGTCTAAAGTCAAAAAATCGAGGTATGGCAATCACAGGCTTAGTACTGGGCATACTATCGTTGATTATTTCGTTGATAATTACAATAGGCTTTATAGCATTAATAGCTTATGATAGTTCTCCACATACTTATTGGTATTAATGTATTACGTATTTTAATGCGATAATTGTAAAAAAAGCTTGACATAGCACATTAGATGTGCTATTATATCATGGTATCCGCATAAGAAGGGTTATAAATCTGCGCCAAAAGGCAGGCAGTACCCGAATTAGCGCGACTTCACTTGACTCGTTTATCGAGATCATATTATAGGAGGTGTTACAATGTACGCGATTATCAAAACAGGCGGCAAGCAATACAAAGTAGCTGAAGGTGATATCATCTTCATAGAAAAGCTTGACGCTGAAGTAGACAGCACAGTTACGTTCGACGAAGTTCTCGCTATCGGCGGGGAAGAACTCAAAGTTGGCAACCCAACTGTAGAAGGTGCAAGCATAACCGCAAAGGTTTTGCGTCAGGCTAAGAGCAAGAAGATTATTGTTTTCAAGTATAAAGCGAAGAAGGGCTACCGCAAAAAGCAGGGTCACAGACAGCCGTATACAAAGCTTGAAATCCAAAAGATTAACGGCTAAAATTTTGTTTGCAAGCTCAGCTGAATGCAGACTGAGATATTACTATTTTATTTTCGAAAGCAGAGGTGTTACGAATGGCACATAAGAAGGGTATGGGATCCACCAAAAACGGTCGTGATAGTGAGTCCAAACGTTTGGGTGTTAAAAGAGCGGACGGTCAGTTTGTTCTTTCAGGCAATATTTTAGTAAGACAACGTGGTACTAAAATCCATCCGGGTAACAACGTTGGTATCGGCAGCGACGATACATTATTTGCCTTAATCGATGGTAAGGTTAAGTTCGAAAGAAAAGGCAGAGACAAAAAGCAGTGCAGCGTTTATTCGGCGTAAATAATACTTGCCGTAGTTAGCAGGCATTGAAACGGGTGCATTCTGTGCGCCCGTTTTTTGTACTATATAGAATATCACGATGTGTATAATGCCAACCTTCAATTTGGTATTGTACTTATTTGTAAAAGGAGTTTCATATGTTTTTTGACACAGCAAAAATATACGCCAAGGCAGGCAACGGCGGTAACGGTTTAGTGTCGTTCCACCGCGAAAAATACGTTGCCGCAGGCGGACCGGACGGCGGCGACGGTGGCAAGGGCGGAAACATTATATTTGAAGTGGATGAGTCTATTTCAACGCTTATCAATTTCCGTTATAAACGCAAGTATGTTGCCGAAAACGGCGGCGACGGCAAGGCGAGCAATGGATTCGGCAAAAACTCACCCGACCTTATTGTAAAAGTTCCCGCCGGCACATTGGTACGCAACGCGGAAACGGGGCGCTTGATTGCGGATATGAGCCCGCCAAACGATAGAGCTGTAATCCTGCGCGGCGGCAACGGCGGATGGGGCAACTCGCATTTTGCCACGCCTACACGCCAGGTGCCGAGGTTTGCCAAAGGCGGTACAAAAGGTGAGGAGTGCGATTTATCGCTCGAACTCAAGCTGATAGCCGATGTTGGGCTTTTGGGTTTTCCGAATGTGGGCAAATCCACTTTGCTGTCAACCGTAACCTCCGCGCGCCCAAAGATTGCGAATTATCATTTTACCACGCTTGAACCAAACCTTGGTGTTGTAGATATGGGCAGCGAAGTCGGCAGTTTTGTTATTGCAGATATACCGGGGCTTATCGAGGGCGCAAGTGAAGGTATCGGTCTTGGACACGAATTCTTGCGCCATGTTGAGCGCACTCGGTTGCTGATTCACGTTGTAGACGTTTCGAGTATAGAAGGAAACGACCCTATAGAAAGCTTCGATACAATCAACGCAGAACTTGCGAAATACAGCGAAGCGCTGTCATCGCGTCCGCAGATTATAGCAGCGAATAAGACAGATATCATACAGGACGAAGCGGTGTATACTGCATTTTGCGACGAGATGAAAAAACGCGGATACGAGGTGTTCAGCATCTCTGCGGCGACACGTTTGGGCGTCGATGCGCTCATAAAGCGTGTTATAGAAACACTCAGCACATTGCCGCCTGTTGAAGTGTATGAGCCGGATGCGGCGCTGGAGGAAGTGAAGGAAGAAATCTTGTTTACCGTACGCAACGAAAACGGTGTATATGTTGTTGAGGGCGATTGGGTTGAGAATTTGGTTAACTCCACAAACCTCGCCGACGACGAATCGTTCAACTATTTCCAGCGTATGCTGCGAAAAAGAGGTGTAATTGACGCGCTTGAGGCGAAAGGTGTGCAAGAGGGCAGTACTGTTAGATTGTATGATTTGGAATTTGATTATGTAAGATAAAGGATGGCATTAATATGATAACAAGCAAACAACGCGCTCATTTAAGAAAACTGGCAAACACCCTTGAGCCGATTTTTCAGATTGGTAAAGGCGGTATCGGCGAAACTCTTATCAAACAATTAGACGATGCGTTAGAAGCGCGCGAACTAATAAAAATCCATTTGCTGGACACATCGTTTCTTGACACCAAGGAAACCTGCAACGAGCTTGCACGGCTGACAAGAGCCGAACCAATACAGGCGATTGGCTCCAAGCTGACTCTATACCGCGAATCTACAGATAAAAAGAAGATAGAGCTGCCGACAGAGAAGCCAAAACGTCGTAGTGCTAATCTCAGATAATAACGCGGAAGGGTGAATTTACATGGCGAAAATAGGCATACTGGGCGGCACTTTTGACCCGATACACTATGCGCATTTGTATATGGGCGCTATTTCCGCCGATGAACTGGGGCTGAGTACGGTTATTTTTGTGCCTAACGGTACGCCGCCGCACAAATCCGCAGTCGAGACGCCGGGTTCTGTACGGTTGGCGATGACAAAGCTGGCAATCGCAAACAACCCGTTCTTCACAGTCAGCGATTACGAAAGCACAAAAGACGGTATATGCTATACAATTGATACCGTGCTGCATTTTAAGCAGATATATCCGGGCGATAAGCTCTATTTTATCATCGGTGAGGATTCGCTCTCATACATAGAACAGTGGTATGACGCAGAAAATCTGTTTAAGCTATGCGAGTTTATCGTGATCGGGCGCGGCGGATATGAGTCTAATATTGAGGGGAAAATAAGCGAATTGGGCTGCAAGTACAGCTTTATCTGCCATTATATCGAAGCTCCGGAGCTTGATATATCATCCGATGGCATACGCAAAAGAATCTGCGCAGGGAAGACGGTGGACTATCTGCTTCCGCGCGAATTGATTGAATATTTAAACACCAACAATATCTACAGCTAGGAGTGGCTATTTTGCACAATTACGACGAAATAAAGGCAAAACTGAAAACGATGCTGAAAGAGAAGCGGTATATTCATAGTCTTGGCACAATGCAAACGTCGGTTGAGCTTGCAAAAAGGTATGGCGCAAATCAAGATAAGGCGCAGCTGGCGGGATTGTTGCACGACTGCGCGAAAAACATCGCATACGAAAAAGCGTATACGATGTGTGAAGAGTATGGCATACCGCTCGACCCGATTATGTGCAAATCTCCAAAGCTTATACATCAGCTGCTCGGCGCAGAGGTGGCTCGGCGCGAATTTGGTGTGGAAGACGAAGAGGTATTGCAAGCCATACGTGTGCATACAACAGGAGCGCCGGATATGACAATGCTCGATAAGATTATATATCTGGCGGATTTTACAGAGCCAAACCGCGAACGGCTCAAGGGTATGGACGAGCTTAGAGAGCTTACGCATAAGGATTTAGACGATGCGATGTTGTTCGCGCTTGATATCTCTATAAAAATCGCGCTGAAAAAGGGCAATTTGCTTCATCCCGACGCCGTACACGCACGGAATCAATTAGTAGAAAGCTGATTATAATATGCAAGAAAACCGATAACATAATACAAAATGAATACAAATACGATTTTAGCTTGAAAAATCATGCTGAAAAATATATAATAGATTAAATAAATACAAGCTTGGAGGGACGCTATGACTACACTGGAAAAAGCAAAAAAGATAGCAAAGCTGCTTGACGACAAGAAAGGCAAGGACATAACTATACTAGATATAACCGCCGCAACCAGCGTGGGCGACTATTTCGTTATAGCCGGCGCTACATCTGCGCCTCAGATAAACGCACTTGTCGACGAAGTAGAGGACAAGATGGCGCAGGACGGCGTGAAGGTTCTGCATAAAGAGGGTATGAACACCGCGACATGGGTGCTTATGGATTTCGGCGATGTAGTTGTGCATGTTTTTCATGAAGAAACCAGAGAGTTTTATGGTATAGAGCGACTATGGAGCGATGCTCCTAAAATAGAGTTCACAGTATAATACCATAAAATACAATATGAAAGGCTGATTATTATGAGATATGATCATAAATCTATAGAGAGAAAATGGCAGGATAAATGGGATGCAGACGCTACATTTAAGACAGGCACAGATACATCTAAGCCTAAGTTTTATGCATTGGTTGAGTTCCCATATCCTTCGGGGCAGGGCTTGCATGTTGGGCATCCGCGCCCATATACCGCGCTTGATATAGTGGCAAGAAAGCGGCGGCTGGACGGCTACAACGTGCTGTATCCTATGGGATGGGACGCGTTTGGTTTGCCGACAGAGAATTATGCTATAAAGAATAAGATTCATCCGAGAATTGTTACGGAAAATAATGTTGCGCATTTTAAAAAACAGCTAAAGAGCTTAGGCTTTTCTTTCGATTGGTCGCGCGAGGTTAATACGACCGACCCGAACTACTATAAATGGACACAATGGATATTCCTCAAACTATTTGAAAAAGGGCTTGCCTACAAAAGTGAGATGCCTATCAATTGGTGTACAAGCTGCAAGGTTGGTCTGGCAAACGAAGAGGTTGTAGACGGTGTATGCGAACGCTGCGGAAGCGAGGTTGTACAGCGCCGCAAGAGCCAGTGGATGCTTAGGATTACAAAGTATGCACAGCGATTGATTGACGATTTAGACGAGCTTGACTATATAGAGAAGGTAAAAACGCAGCAGAAAAACTGGATTGGACGTTCGGAGGGCGCAGAGGTTGCGTTTAAGGTGAGCGAGACAGGCGATGATATCACCGTATATACCACCAGACCGGACACCTTATACGGCGCAACATACGTTGTACTGTCGCCGGAACATCCGCTGATTGAAGCGTTGAAGGACCGTATTACCAACTACTCTGACGCGATAGAATACCGCAATGCGGCGGCGAAGAAATCGGAGTTTGAGCGTACCGAGCTTGCGAAGGACAAAACCGGTGTGATGCTTGAGGGTATAACCGCAACAAACCCTGTAAACGGCGAAAAATTGCCGATATGGATATCCGACTATGTGCTGATGACCTACGGAACAGGCGCAATTATGGCTGTGCCGGCGCACGACAGCCGCGACTGGGAGTTTGCAAAGAAGTTTAATATGCCCATCATCCAAGTTGTAGACGGCGATAATATCGATGTGCAGGCAGAAGCGTTTACAGATGTTTACACAGGCACTATGATCAATTCGGGCATACTGAACGGATTGCAGGTGAAAGACGCGGTTAAGACGATTATAGATTATTTAGAAGAAAATAAACTCGGCGTTCGCAAGGTAAATTATAAGCTGCGCGACTGGGTATTTTCGCGCCAGAGGTATTGGGGCGAGCCGATTCCGCTGGTGTACTGCGAAAAGTGCGGATGGGTGGCGTTGCCGGAGAGCGAACTGCCGCTTCAGCTGCCAGATATCAAAGACTTTGAGCCGGGCGAAAACGGAGAGTCACCGCTGGCTAAGGCGACGGATTGGATAAAAACGACGTGCCCCGCTTGCGGCGGCAATGCATGTAGAGAGACCGACACAATGCCGCAATGGGCGGGTTCGTCGTGGTACTTTCTGCGCTATATCGACCCGGACAACAGCGAAGCGTTGGCAGACCCCAAACTGCTGGACTACTGGATGCCTGTAGATTGGTATAACGGTGGTATGGAGCATACTACCTTGCATCTGCTGTATTCGCGATTCTGGCACAAGGTACTCTACGATATCGGCGTTGTATCCACAAAAGAACCGTACCAAAAGAGAACTTCACATGGCATGATTCTTGGCGAAAACGGCGAGAAGATGTCTAAATCCAGGGGCAATGTCGTAAATCCCGATGAGATTGTATCTGCGTTTGGCGCAGATACCTTCCGCGCATACGAGATGTTTGTAGGCGCGTTCGACCAAGCTACACCATGGTCTATGAACGGCGTTAAGGGCTGCTATAAGTTCCTCGACAGGGTATGGAATATGCAGGATATGCTGAGCGATAGTATGGATTATTCGCCCGAGATGGCGTCGGTTATGCATAAGGCTATCAAGAAGGTTGGCGAGGATACCGAGCGCATGAAGTTTAACACTGCTATTGCAACTATGATGTCGCTAGTAAACGATTTCTATAAGGTTGGGCGTATTACAAAGGGCGAGCTTAAAACGTTTTTGATTTTGCTCAACCCGACTGCGCCGCATATCACCGAAGAAATGTGGCAATTATGCGGATTCGGCGGCTGTATAACAGACAGCGCATGGCCTAAATACGATGAATCGAAAACGATTGACGACGAGATAGAAATTGTTATACAAATCAACGGCAAAGTACGCGATAAGCTGGTTATAGCGTCGGGATTAGACAAAGATGCTACCGAGAAGGCGGCGATGGACAGCGAAAACGTGCAAGGTCTGATTGCGGGCAAATCGGCTGTAAAGGTAATCGTTGTACCGGGCAAACTGGTTAATATCGTTGTAAGATAAATATTATGGCAAGTGTATTTGAAGTCAGATACACTTGCCATAACTTATTTTATAGTAAAATTGCATTATAAAACAGAAAATTTCAAATCATTCTTTCAGCTATATTGACATTAATGATAATTTTTGATACACTTTAAATATGTTTTGGAATCGTAACTAATTTTTAATTTAGGAGGCATACATCATGGAGAGTTTCAAAATCGGAAAACGTCTTTTTGCATTTACCATTACACTTGCATTAGTAATGGCGCTGATGCCAATGGCGTCATTAACAGTCTATGGGGCGCAAACCGGCATAAAAAGCGTTATCGCAAAGAGCGATTCTGTAGATGTGGAGATCGATAGCCCAATAAACGGTTCGGTCTTAATTGCAGCGGTTTATAACAACAATAAATTATTGAATGTAGCGAAAAGCGATGTGACCACATCAAGCATATCACTGCCAATAGATACAACTGCCGGCGACGTATTGAAGGTTATGATATGGGACGGTATTTCTACCATGAAACCGCTTTGCTCGCCTGTATCGCTTAAGAAGAGCGGAAACAATTGGCTGGAGCAGTCAACACGAATCGCCCTTGCGGCAGCTCAAGTTGGACCTCCCGGCGATGCGGACCTTTCAAAAGACACTACAAACTACGGCAACCAAACATACGCTTCGCTGCGAACAGAAGTTTTCGGCGGTCGTTGGGGAATAACAGCTTGGGGAAGAAACGTATATCTTAAATTTGACCTAAGCGATATGAGTGCTATAGCAACCGACAAGGCTGTTATACGGATATATTTACAAGGTGCGCTCAGCGGCAAGAATTTACTGCTGATTCAGCATCCCGACACATCGCTCACACAAGATACAGTTACCGGAGGCTTGGCGGCTGCTACTTGGCCCGGTTCTGACGGTCGCACAAAGTTTTTCCCCAACCCTAATGTACCTGCCGCTGTAGGCTGGTTCAATTTTGATGTAACAACAATTGTAAAAGAAGAAATAAATAAAGGCAATACAGAAATTGCGTTCCTGCTATTCCAAACAGACAGCACAACCGGCGCTTTAATGGATACTATCACAGCGCTTAGAGCAACAGGCGGAGGCATTAACGTCAATGCACCAAATATGGTTATTGATACTTATAATACAATCACCGATGATATGTATACGAAAGCGATCAACGATTCTGCCAGCCGAGCTGCTATGCTGCTTTCTATCGGCGCGCTGGAAACATCATCTTTATTCAACTTGGCGGATTACAATTCGCTTTGGAAAGACGGCAAAGATGCTGTTGCAGATGACCTGATTGCCGGAAGACCATATGCAAACCTTGAGGCAGTTAAAACACGGTTCGACTCGAAAGTAGCCGCACTTTTGTCTGACCTGCCTAAAATTACAAATATTAACTTATTGCCGAGTCAGCAGCTAGATTTACCGACTGACTTCAAGGGCGATATCTTGGCTAATGCTGTTACAACTCCTTCGAAGACTACAGGTTTGCCCGCGGCAAACGCAGAACTGACATGGTTTGTTTCAGGCGGCGATGCAACCGTTGTGGATTTGAACCCGCAAACAGGCGTTATGTACTTGACCGGCAAACCGGGCGTTGTTAAGATAAAAGCAAAGGCTAATGTTGGCGGCGTAGAATCCAACGAATTTACTTTAAACGCGGAAGCTGTTCCGTATAATGATACGGATCAACAATGGCACTTGCCGCCTACATCCACACCGAGAATTGATATTGAAGACTACTTGAAGTGGCCTGTAAATGTTGGTGATGCAAATGTTGCGCTTTGGTACGGCAATGCCACAGGTGCATTTACATTCGGCGTAGATGACAATTCAAATGTATCGGGAGGAAAGGCTAACTGGTTGCGTATGAACAACCAATACGGCGCGGTGTTTAACTTCAACGTTCATCCCAGCGGCGTTACCGCAGGCTCTGCCACAGCCAACGACTGGCTGGAATTGCTGGCTGCTGGAAACGTAATACAGTCACACACATGGTCTCATACAAACCATGTTGCAAACGGTTATACAAGCGCGCAAACTTTGTATGAATATTCGGCGCCTATCAAGGCTATTGAGGCTATTACAGGCGAAAAAGTACTAGTATTTGCCGGCGCAGACGGTTCTGTAAGGGGCGATGAGTTGGCTGCTCCGCTTCACGCAATTACCCGCGGCGGCTACCAAAACCCAAGCTATGCCGGACTTGTAAACTATCTTGGTGTAAACACAATAAGCGGTGATGGTATCCACGCTATGACTCATTCCGGTCAGCACGGCACTCGTGAGGCTCTGATAAAATCTGTAACGACTAAGAACTATACAGTGAACAACTCGCTTGGTCAGCCTACAAACTACTACGGCGGCTGGACCAACATATTCACCCATGCTTGGGGTACAGGAACAGAGCCGCTGTACCAAGATTGGGTTAAACCCGCTGTAGACGCAGGCTTGCTTTGGACAGAATCGCTCCTCGCTGTTGGCAAATACGCCCAAGAACGTGATACAGCAATAATCAGTAATAAAGTAAATAATATAGCAAGCGGCAGCTACAGCTTCGACATTACAGATAAGATGGCAGACACCATATACGACTATCCGCTTACCGTTAAAGTAAAGGTTGACGCGTCGTGGACAGGTGTTTCGGCAAAACAAGATAGCAAAGATGTTGCTGCTAAAATCGTTACGAATACAGAGGGAACTTTCGTAATGGTTGACGCAGTACCGGACAGGGGTACGGTTGTATTGACTAAAAAATAATATCTGACTAATCGCAAAATCTTAAGACAACGTAGATTATCATTATAATAAAAAAGCCTACAGGAATGCCATCTTCGGTTATTCCTGTAGGCAATTTTGCAAATTAACGTAATAATGAAAAAATGTATTGCAAAAATCGCATTTGAAGTGTATAATTATTAGGACATAAAGAATTACAATGCTTACATAATAATTTCAGAGTATTGAAGGGAGATTTGAAACTATGAAACTTGGTGTACTTACTGTTCCGCTCGGAGATATGACTCTTAAAGCTGCGGCTGAATATCTTGCAGGACTTGGCGTTGAGGCGCTCGAAATCGGAGCCGGCGGATACCCCGGCAAAGCTCATCTTAACCCGAAAGATATATTGGGTAATAAGGACAAAATCAAAGAGATTAAGCAAATAGCAAAAGATAACAACCTTGAAATAGTAGCCATCAGTTCGCATGGCAACATGGTTCATCCAAACAAGGAAGCGGCGGCTTCGTTCCACAACGATTTTGAAGATGCAGTGCGTCTGGCAGGTGAGCTGGAGGTTGACACAGTTGTTACATTTTCCGGCTGCCCGGGCGACAGCAATACAAGCCAACAGCCAAACTGGGTAACATGTTCTTGGCCTCCGGAGTATACAGATATCTTAGACTACCAATGGAATGACGTGCTTATACCGTATTGGAGCAAAGAGGTAGAATTTGTTAAGAGTCAAGGCGTTAAGAAGGTTGCGCTTGAGATGCATCCGGGCTTTTGCGTATATAACCCGACATCGCTCCTTAGATTAAGAGAAGCAGTTGGCGATGTTATCGGTGCGAATTTCGACCCAAGCCATCTTATTTGGCAGCGTATAGACTGCGCATCGGCTATTCGCGCGCTAAAGGGCGCTATATATCACTTCCACGCAAAAGATACTAAGATATACGATATCAATTGCAATGTTAAAGGTGTGCTTGACGTTGGTCATTACGGTGACGAATCGGGCCGCAGCTGGATATTCCGCGCACTTGGCTACGGCAGCGACTACGCATTCTGGAAAGATGTTGTAAGCACATTGCGTATGGTAGGTTACGATGGCGCGCTGTGTATTGAACATGAAGACAGCTTGATGTCGTCTAAAGAAGGTTTAGAAACAGCAATTTCATTCTTAAACGATGTAATAATCAGAGAAGCTCCAGGCGAATTATTCTGGGCTTAATTGTAAAAGTTATTCGATTTTTTTACTCAAATTATTTACATTGAAGAAACTCGCATTGTGCGAGTTTCTTCAATGTAATGAGATAGTGTAGTACGGTATTATTTCGACGATCCCTATAAATTAGGAGGTATACATATGGATGCATTTCGGGTTGCAATAATTGGATGCGGACGTGTATTTTCGCTGCACGCTTCAGCTCTTAGCGATATAACCGGCGCGGAAATTATTGCTGTGTGCGATATAAAAGAAAAGATTGCCAAATTGCGAGCAAGTGAGTGTAAATGCAGCTATTATACTGACTACAAAAAGATGATTTTGGCAGAAAAGCCCGATGTTGTACATATTTGTCTTCCGCACTATCTGCACGGAGAAGCCAGCATTTTTGCAATGGAGAATGGTTGCCATGTTTTATGCGAAAAGCCGATGGAAATATCGGTCGCAAGCGCACAAAAGATGATTCAGACCTCAGAATCGCAAAATAAAACGCTGGGGGTAATATTTCAAAACAGATATAACCACGCATCTAAAAGTGTAAAACGCTTGTTTGAATCAGGTGTGCTTGGCAATATATTAGGCGGCAGGGTATCGCTTTGGTGGAGCAGAAACGCCGAATATTACAAGAGCAGTGCCTGGAAAGGACGTATTAAATATGAAGGCGGTGGCGTTGTCGTTAGTCAGGCGGTGCATGTACTCGACTTGCTCCTTTGGTTTGTGGGCAAAGTGCCTTATAGCGTGAATGCAAATATCAACAACTTTGACCATGATAAAATAGAGGTGGAAGATTCAGCGTATGGCGTTATTCGCTTTGACAACGGTGCGCTGATTCACTTTGATTTCACAAATAACTATTCCTACAACGCACCTATGGAGATAGAGATTCACTGCCAGAACGGAATAGTGAAGATGGTAGGCGACAAAGCGGAAGTAATATATAAGGACGGACGCGTTGATGCCTTTTCGGCAGAAGATTTTCAAGCAAATGGCGAATATAGCAGTACAAAATCATATTGGATAGCAAGCCATTTTCTTCAAACAAAAGATTTTTATCATTCATTAGCGCAGGGGGATTCGCAGTTTATGAACCTGGAAAGCGTGTTTACTACAACGAAAGTTATGTGTGCAATACTGAAATCGGTTAGATAATTCAATTGCAGCACTAATATATAATTTTTTCAAAGGAGATTCGTATGTTTACAGACATTCAAATAGCCCAAAATACAAAAATGCTGCCTATTACAGATATCGCGGCAAATATAGGCATTAATGCGGACGAGCTGTATTGCTATGGTCCGTATAAGGCGAAGCTGACAGACAACCTGGCAGACAGAATCAAGGGCAACGCCAATGGCAAGCTCATCTTGGTTACCGCCATAAACCCAACACCCGCCGGCGAAGGCAAAACTACGATGACTGTAGGTTTGGGGCAGGCGCTGAATAAACTCGGCAAAAAGGCAATAATCGCACTGCGTGAGCCGTCGCTCGGGCCTGTTATGGGCGTAAAAGGCGGCGCAGCGGGCGGCGGATATTCGCAGGTCGTGCCTATGGAGGATATCAATCTGCATTTTACAGGTGATATGCACGCTATTACAGCGGCGAATAACCTGTTGTCTGCTATGCTGGACAACCATATCCATCACGGCAATAAACTCGGCATTGACGCGCGAACCATCGTATGGAAGCGTGTTTTAGATATGAACGACCGCGCGCTTCGGCAAGCGGTTGTTGGTCTTGGCGGCAAGGTAAACGGATTTCCGCGCGAAGAAGGATTTATGATCACTGTTGCGTCGGAGATAATGGCGGTTTTGTGTCTTGCCGACGATTTAGAGGATTTGAAATCGCGCCTCGGACGCATCATTGTAGCATACAACCTTCAAGGTGAGCCTGTTACAGCGGCACAGCTTCAAGCAGACGGCGCTATGACACTGCTGCTCAAAGATGCTATGATGCCAAACATAGTGCAGACGCTTGAAAACACACCATGCCTTATGCACGGCGGTCCGTTTGCCAATATTGCACACGGCTGCAACAGCGTTAGAGCGACAAAGCTTGCGCTGAAACTTGCGGATTATACCGTAACCGAAGCAGGGTTTGGCGCGGATTTGGGGGCAGAAAAGTTTTTAGATATCAAATGCCGCGCGGCGGGACTAAAGCCGGATGCGGCGGTTATTGTAGCAACTGTGCGCGCACTCAAATATAACGGCGGGGTTGACAAGCTAAACCTCAAAACAGAGGATGTAGCCGCGCTGTCTCTAGGGCTTGCAAACCTTGAAAAGCATATTGAAAATATCAAATCGTTCGGTCTGCCTGTGGTGGTGGCGCTAAATGCGTTCGATACCGACACCGACGCCGAAATCGAGACGATAAAGCAACGCTGTGCAGCGCTTGGTGTAAAATGTGCGCTGTCCGAAGTGTTTGCCAAAGGCGGCGTGGGCGGTATAGAGCTTGCGAATATGGTAATGGATACAATTGAGCAGGAGAAATCCAACTATGCGCCGCTTTACGAGCTGGATTTGACGATACAGCAAAAAATTGATAAAATAGTGACTGATATATACGGCGGCAAAGGTGCGAACTATACCGCAAAGGCGAAAAGGCAGATTATAACCATAACCGATTTGGGCTTTGGCAACCTGCCTGTATGTATGGCAAAAACGCAGTATTCGCTGTCTGATAATCCGGCTCTGCTTGGGCGTCCGAGCGGGTTTGAAATCACTGTTTCGGAGGTTAGAGTATCTGCCGGCGCGGGGTTTGTTGTGGTACAGACAGGCGATATTATGACACTGCCGGGTCTGCCTAAAAAACCCTCGGCAAACAATATTGATATTATGCCAAACGGCGAGATAGTGGGATTGTTTTAATATGATACAAGAGTATATTTCAAATAATATAGCAGACACCAAGTCGATAGCCTGCGCGTTTGGTAAGACACTGAAGCCCGGCGATATCGTTTGCCTCGACGGAGATTTGGGCGCAGGCAAGACAGCATTTGTGTCGGGGTTTGTAAAGGCATTTAACTATACAGGGTATGTTAACAGCCCGACATTTGCGATTGTAAGCGAGTATATCGCAGATTTGCCGATTTACCACTTCGACGTATATCGACTAAACAACAGCGACGAGCTTTTCGATATCGGGCTGGACGAATATCTGTTTGGCGATGGTATCTGCCTTATAGAGTGGGCATCGAAGGTTATGGATGTATTGCCCAAACAGCGGTATGAGGTTTTTATCGCCAAAGATGATACCATGGGCGAAGACTACCGAAAAATACAGATTACAAAAAGGGGATAAGCAGCAGCAATGAAAATATTAGCGATTGACACCTCCTCGAATGTAGCGACAGCCGCTATCGCAGAGGACAACAAGTTAATATGCGAATATACGCTCAACCATAAAAAGACGCATTCGCAAAAACTTATGCCTATGATAGAAGAGCTGTTTTCGGCGTGCGAGATGACAGTGCATGATATAGACGCAATTGCGGCTACTGTAGGTCCCGGCTCGTTCACAGGTCTGCGTATCGGTATCGCCACTGCCAAGGCGCTGGCACACGCAGCAGACAAGCCCGTGATAAGCGTATCTACCTTGGAGGCGATGGCGTATAATATTCCGTTTTGCAGCTATATAATCGCGCCGATTATGGATGCTCGAAGGTCGCAGGTATACACATGCATATATCAATGGGATGTGTCAAGTCTTGTTGCTTTACACAAGGCACAACCAATGGCGATAGAAGATTTATGCGATATATTAAAACAATTCGAAACGCCTGTGGTGTTTATTGGCGACGGAGTACCTGTCCACAAAGCGTATATACATGAAACACTGGGCGATACTGCTATTTTCGGCGGATTGCAGTATAATATGCAGCGAGCGTCTTCTGTTGCAGCTTGCGCAATGGATAAGGCAAGCCGCGGCGAACTGCTTCACTACAACCAATTACTGCCGGAATACCACAGATTGTCGCAGGCAGAGAGGGAATATAACGAAAAAGAAGGTAAAGTTTGAATAAATTCAAACTTCGCAAAAAATTGTTGTCGGTGTACAGCACCTCCTGCGGCGAAGCCGCACCACAATATTTTGAGAGAGGAAATTTTTCATCACCTTCTGTGATGAAAAATCATGAACATAATGATGAAAATAGCGATTGGAAGCGACCATGGCGGTTTTGAACTAAAAGCGGCAATCATCAAACATCTCAATAGCAATAACATCGAAACAACAGACTGCGGCGCATACACCCCTGACGCTGTAGACTATCCGGATATCGCCGTTTTGGTGTGCGGCAAGGTTTTAAGCGGCGAATGCACATTCGGCATACTTGTATGCGGCACAGGTATCGGTATGTCGATGGCGGCGAATAAGACAAACGGTATTCGTGCGGCAGTGTGCCACAGCGAGTATGATGCGCAGATGACGCGCGAACACAACGACGCGAATGTGCTGTGTCTTGGTCAGCGCACAACAGATACAGAACTGGCAATTACGATTGTCGATGCGTTCGTAGATGGCGTATTCCAAGGCGGGCGGCATAAACAGCGTGTAGATAAGGTTATGGCACTGGAAAACAGTGCAAACTAAATTTTAGGGTGGGTATAATATGTATTATAAAAATCGATTCAAGAATCTGATTTCTCTTATAGCAATATTATCCGCGCTTATGTTTGCGATAACAGGCTGCAAGTCCAATGTTGACACCATCTCCGGCGATGCAAGACCAATCCCGCCAAGGCAGGAATATGTGAATTTTGAATATCTCGGCGAATTTTCTTTAAACGGCGATACGCCCATAAGTGTTTCGCCGAATGGGAAGTATGCGTTGGCACAGGAGCGCTATAGCGTATCGGAAGACCCGAATGATATTGGTGTGATTTTCAAAATATACATAAACGAAAATGATGAGTATGTTCCGTTTCGTGAGATTTCTGCTTACACGAGATTTCCGCGAATAGAGGATGAATGCATAATATGGTCGCATGACAGTGAGTCGTTTGCATTTTCGATACCGCGAGCACTGCAAAACGGGTGGAATTCAGATATTTATGTTGTTGATATAAAGTCCGGCGAGTGCAAAAATCTCACAGGTATTGCAGGCGAAGAGGAGATTAGTTCGCGCAGAGGTACATGGTTTATTGATTTTGCACTTTCGTGGTCTGATGATGACAGCAGAATTTATTTTGCACGATATGGGCGCAGGGATGACAAACGAGGCTTTGAACTTTGCTCTGTTTCGAGGCGCGGCGGCGCTGTTGAAACAATCAAGACTTTTGAAGACGGAGAAAGGCTCATGTATGGCTTGTTTAGCTATGGTGATGCATTGTTCTATACGACGTTTACTAATGAATATGATATCGCACATGGTATATGCATGTATAAAAACGGAGCAGAGAAGCTTTTGGTGAGCCATGATATTTATGCTTTTGTGGATATCAAAGAAGTATCGGCAGATGGCAAATTACTTTTATATAAAGTAATAGAGCAAGGTGGAGAGTATGACGGATATTTCACATATTTCTACGCGCCGATTGATTCACCGGAAGATGCTGTGGAGCTAAAAACGACTTCCGGAGGATATGTAATGAACGCAATGTTTTCACCTGATGGTAATACGATATTGAAAATCGAAGGACCGCCGGGTGACAGTGATGCCAACTATATGTATCTTATAGATACATCGGCTCCGGAAAAAGAACCGAGATTAGCATATAAGACAGACGAAATTACGTATTTTTTCGGAGTGGAACCACAGCCTATCAATTGGGCATTATTGCAGCCGATATGGATGTCAAATGGTTTTGTTGCGATAAATGCTGGTGGGGATCCAATTATATTTAAAGTAAATACAAAATAGCAGCACCTGCAGTTTGAAAGGATGATATACATATGACAAGATCAGAGGCAAGATGCGAGGCGTTTAAGCTAATATTTCAGATTGAGGCGCACAAAGAGGATTTCGCCCAAATCGTTGATATATTTGCCGAAGAAAATGCCGATATTAAAAAAAGCGACAAAAAGCAGTTTAACTATATAATAAGCACTGCGAACGGCGCATATGCTAATGTGGCAGATTTAGACTCCGCTATTGAGAGCAATCTTACAACAGACTGGAAGCTGCCGCGTTTATCGCGTGTCAGCCTTGCTATCCTGCGTCTTGCGGCATATGAGATACTTTTTGTTGACGATATTCCGGACAACGCCGCCGCAAACGAAGCAGTAGAGCTCGCTAAATTATACGACGAAGACGCCGCTCCTGCGTTTATAAACGGCGTTATCAGCGGTATTATCAAATCGAAAGCCTAATAGGAATAGGTGCTAATATGGAAAACAATGTGTACACAGGCACGGTATCGCAAATAAATAAATATATCAAGCAGATGATGGACAAAAATCAGGTGCTTAGCAATATATGGGTCAAAGGCGAGATATCCAACTACAAACAGCACTATTCGGGGCATTGCTACCTCACTCTGAAGGATGATGGCGGCGTTTTAAAGGCTGTGATGTTTAAAGGCAGCGCGGGCAAGCTCAGCTTCACGCCTGAAAACGGTATGAAAATACTTGCCAGAGGCAGGGTTTCGGTATACGAGCGCGACGGTGCGTATCAGCTGTATATAGAAGAAATGCAGCTCGACGGTGTTGGCTCGCTTCATATCGCATACGAACAGCTTAAGGCAAAGCTCGCAGAGGAAGGTCTGTTTGACGATGAACACAAGAAGAAGCTCCCGAAATACCCGAACACCATCGGCGTTATAACAGCCACCACAGGCGCGGCAGTTCGCGATATCATCAACGTATTGGGACGCCGATACCCTCATGCACGGGTTTTGATTTACCCGTCGCTGGTGCAAGGCGAAGGCGCGGCGGCGCAGATTGCGGGCGGTATCGAATATTTTAATATGACAAAATCCGCCGATGTGCTGATTGTCGGGCGCGGCGGCGGTTCAATAGAGGATTTATGGGCGTTTAACGAAGAGATTACTGCAAGGGCGATATTCGCCTCAAACATACCTGTTATATCGGCGGTAGGGCATGAGACAGACTTCACAATAGCCGATTTTGTAGCCGATATGCGTGCGCCAACACCATCGGCGGCGGCAGAACTTGCGGTTCCGTCGATAATAGAGATTGCAAACCAGTTTGATACGCAAAAAAAGCGTATGATATATTCAGTAAACAACGCTATAACATGCCGATATAACCAAGTTAAAAACTTGCAGGTAAAAAACCCCCAAGGCAAAATAGACGACGCGCGTATAGCCCTAGACGATATATCAAAGCGCATTATCCGCAACAGTATGCTATTGCGCGAAAAGAAGCGCGATACACTGTCGGCGCTGGCGGGCAAGCTTCAGGCGATGAGTCCGCTTGCGGTGCTAAATCGTGGTTATGGTATTGCAAAAACAGACGACGGTGCGGTGATACGAAGCGTGAAGGCTATTGAGCCGGAGCTTGAGTTTGAACTCATATTTTCGGATGGAAGCGCGCGCTGCAAGGCTTTATAGATGAAATTCTCAAAGAAAGCAGGTCTACCAATATGGCAGGTAAAACTACCGATAAAATAAACTTCGAAGCTATGATTTCCGAGCTTGAGCAAATAGTCGAAAAGCTGGAAGATGGCGACGTTTCGCTCGACGAATCGCTTGCTCTGTTCGAACGCGGTGTTAAGCTTTCGTCAAAGGCAAACAAGGCACTCGACAGCGCTCAGCAAAAAGTTGACGTTTTGCTCAAAAGCAAGGACGGAGAAATTGTTGAACAGGACTTTATTCAAGAAAAGGATGAGTAATTTGATATTTACCGATGAATTCAGCAAAAAAGTTAATATCGTTGACAAATGGCTGAAAAAATATCTGGCGATACAAGAAGGCAATACAAAGGTTGTGTATGAAGCTATGCACTACAGCGTTTTTGCCGGCGGAAAGCGCATACGACCGATTATTATGATGGCATCATATGACCTTTTCGGCGACAAAACCGACTGCGTTATGCCGTTTGCATGCGCGATGGAGATGATACACACCTTCTCGCTTATACACGATGACCTGCCCGCGATGGACGATTCACCGCTCAGGCGCGGCAGACCGACAAACCATATGGTTTTCGGCGAGGCGGTGGCAGTGCTTGCGGGCGACGGATTGATTACCACCGCGTTTGAAGTAATGCTGGAGTCCGGAGTAGAACCAAAAGTCGCATCAAAAGCGGCGGCGTATATTGCTAAATCCACAGGAAACAGCGGTATGATTGGCGGGCAGATAATCGATATATCGTCTGAAGGGAAAACCATTCCGATTGAAATCCTGCAAGAGCTTCATGCGAAAAAGACAGGTGCGCTGATAGTCGCAAGCGCTGTTGTTGGCGCTATGATAGGCGGTGCGAGCGATGAGCAGATATCCGCAGTAAACGCGTTTGCGTCGAGTCTCGGGCTGGCGTTTCAAATCAAGGACGACATATTGGACGCTACGGGCGATACCTCCAAGCTTGGCAAGCCAGTGGGCGGCGATGTCGACAATGACAAAAACACGTATGTATCACTGTTGGGACTTGCAAAGGCACAAGAGTTGTTGAATAAACATACGGAGCTGGCAAAGGAAAGTATCGCTGTTTTCGGCGAAAAGGCACAATTCCTTCTTGAGCTCACGGAGTATCTGCTGAAAAGAGATAATTAATAATAGATTTGGATTGGGGTATTAATATGAATTTCTTTGTTGAAATATTTCAAAGCTATATAATGTGGACTGCGCTTCTGGCTTGGTTTGTTGCGCAATCTTTGAAGGTACTTTTTGTTTATATCGGGCAAAAGCGCCTCGACCTTTCGCGGTTTGTTGGGGCGGGCGGTATGCCAAGCTCGCATTCCGCTATGGTTACGTCCACCTCAATCATGATAGGCTTGTCATACGGCTTCAATTCGCCTATGTTTGCTATTTGCATGGTACTCACATTTGTGGTTACATACGACGCGTCTGGCGTGCGAAGAGCCGCCAGCTATCACGCTAAAGTGCTGAATCAGTTGGTGGAAAAATCAAACGCCAACATCGAAGTAGAGGGCGGAAAGCTCAAAGAGATGCTTGGACACACACATTTGCAAGTTGCTGCTGGCGTTATGCTTGGTATCGCAATCGCGTTGATTATGCATTTTGGGGTTATCGGTCATGATCGGATTATGAATTATTTACTTTGGACAATGAAATAGATAATACGCTCGGATAATTTTCCGGGCGTTTTGTTTATCTTGCAAACTTTTGTGGCATTATATTACTAGAAAAATTCAGTATCCACAGGAGAAAGCTATGCAAAAAAACAGACCGGGCAATTGGCTAGGCACAGAAAAAATCTCGAAACTGTTTTTAAGATTCTCTATACCAGCGATAACTGGTATGCTGGCGCAGGCGCTATATGCTATAGTGAACGGATTCTTTATCGGCAAATATGCAGGCATAAGCGCGCTCGGAGCGATGGGGCTTGTCGCTCCGTTTATAGGCATAATTGCGGCATTTTCTATGTTGTTTGGCGTCGGCACAAGTGTACTTACATCTATCCGCTCCGGAGAAAACCGCAACGGCGACGCGGAAGAAGTGCTTTCAAACGGGTTTTGGATGCTGCTTTTTACAGGCGTACCTATCAGTATTTTCGGAGCGCTGCTCATTGAGCCGATTCTAAATATAACGGGAACAATTGGAAAAACAGAGACCTTCTATCTCGCTGCCGAGTATGGGCGCATTGTCGTTCTCGGCTCTGTGTTTCAGATGATCGGGCTTGGGCTGAGCCATGCAATACGCGCGCGCGGCAATCCTGTAGCCGCTATGGCTACTGTGCTTATCGGCGTGGCTGTAAATGTGCTGCTGGATATGCTGTTTATAATCATGCTTGGATGGGGCATACGCGGCGCGGCTATTGCGACGGTTGCGGCTCAAGGTGTATCGGCGGCGGCGGTCGTGCTGTATCTGGCGTTTGGCAAATCAGATATCAAGCTTCGGATAAGGAAGCACAAACTTAAAATTAAGGTAATTTTCGATATACTCCGCATCGGTTCATCGGCGTTTATACTCCAGTTCGCTACATGTGTTGTGGCATTTTTATTCAACAATAATCTCTTGAAATATGGAAAATTATTGATTTCAGGCGCCGATGTGGAGGAGATAAGCACAAATATCGTGCTGGCAGGATACCGTATCATCTCCAATCTGTCGGCTTTTATACTAATGCCTGCATTCGGCGCAAATCAAGGTTCACAGCCGATTTTGGGCTATAATTACGGCGCAAAACGGTACGGCAGAGTGCGCGCTGCGTTTAGGCTAACCGCAAGCGCCATAACCGTTTGGATGTGCCTGTGTTTTGTTATCGCAATGGCTATGCCGAAAGTGCTGATATCTTTATCTGTTAAGCCGGACGAGAACTATGCTCATTTGCTAAACTTCGGTGCAACCGCTATACGTATCGCGCTGATATCGCTTCCAATCGTCGGTATCCAGATTATCTCTGCAAACTATTTTCAAGCCATCGGAAAACCTATCAAGGCTATGGCAGTCAGCATGTCTCGGCAGGTTGTATTGCTAATTCCACTGATATATATAATGCCGGAGGTGTTCTCGAAATTCTTTGGCGCAGAAAACGCGGTATACGGTTTGATGTGGGCAGGTGTGATAGCCGATACAATAGCGGTCGTGATTACAGTTATAATGGTCTACGCAGAGACAAAAAGACTAAAAGCTGCTTAAACGCATTCTATTATACACGTCTAAAGCATAATAATATGTTAAAGTTATTGCGTTTTGGAGGTCTATAGATGAGCAAAAAGATAGGTTTTGTTATAACTTGCATAGCAATTAGTTTGGCTGCACTATGCAGCATTCAGCCAATAAGCGCAGCAGCTGTATCCGCTCGGTATATGTGCGTGATAGACGGCGTTACAGGTCGTATCTTATACGAAAAAGACGCCTATGAGCGCCACGGTATGGCAAGCACAACTAAGATTATGACCGCAATTGTCGCGCTGGAAAACGCCGGACTCAGCGATATTGCGACAACGAGCTACAAAGCATCTATTACAGAAGGTTCGTCGCTGTATCTTAAAGCGGGTGATAAGATGACAATCGAGGATTTGGTGTATGGTTTGATGCTCAATTCGGGCAACGACGCGGCTGTTGTTTTGGCAGAGCATATAGGCGGCGATGTCGAAACCTTCGCCCAACTAATGAACGAAAAGGCGATTGAGATAGGCGCAAAAAACACACATTTTACAAACCCAAACGGTCTTAGCGACGACGACCACTACACAACCGCATACGATCTTGCGCTTATTACAAGGTATGCGATGAAAAATGAGCAATTTGCAGCAATCGCCGCCACTGCGACGCATAAGATCAGCGTGATAGATGACAGAACCATAGCGCTCAGCAACCACAACAAGCTGCTGCGCCAGCTCGACGGCTGCGACGGCGTTAAGACAGGCTTTACAAAGGCGACAGGGCGCTGCCTTGTATCCAGCGTAACACGTAACGAGTGGCGGGCGATATGCGTAACGCTCGACGCATCATCCGACTGGGCGGACCACACTCATCTTCTAAACACCGCATTTGAGGAGTATGCGCCCAAACCGATTATTGTAAAGGGGCAGTTTATGCGTACTGCCGATGTTGTGGGCGGAGAGGAGAGCAACGTACGCCTTGTGTCCGCCGATACGCTTTCTATTCCGTCAAAAGATGGCGAAAACTTCAATTTAGATATTGAATATATTATGCCCAGCAAATTTCTTGCGCCTATAGGGTTTGAACAGAAGTTGGGCGAGGCGCAGATTTCATGTAATGGGCAAATAATAGGGAATGTCGACTTAATATCCGAACACGCCGTGTATGTGCAGCCGAAGAAGGATGGGTATATGGATTACCTGTATAATGTTATAATAGAATTGCTGAGCTTGACATATTCGGGAGTTTAATTATATAATATATACGCCGAGTACAGAATCGGCACAAATACAAATGACATGACTGTCGGGAGGACTAGGCAAAATGGGCGAAATCGTTAGATTACAGAAGTATATCGCAATGTGCGGCGCGGCGTCGAGACGACATGCGGAAGAGATGATTACAAACGGGCGCGTAAAGGTTGATAACATTACAATCAAAGAGTTAGGTACCAAGGTGGAGATTGGAGCCAATCGGGTTATGCTCGACGGCAAGGAGCTAAAGACCATCAAAAAGAAGTATTATATCATGCTCAACAAGCCTGTTGGGTATATTTCCGCTGTTACAGACACACACGAGCGTCCAACCGTGGTAGATATGGTGAGGAGCGAGCTTGATGTGCCGCTGTATCCTGTCGGACGGCTGGATTTCGACACAGAAGGGCTTATACTGCTCAGCAACGACGGCGATTTTACATACCATGTTACACATCCGAAACATAATGTGAGCAAGACATATATTGCCACGCTGAAAGGCGGCATTACTATTAAACATCTGCATGTTTTACGAAACGGTGTAAAGGTTGAAGACTATACGACATCGCCCGCTGAGGTGGATATCCTCGACAGCGTACCCGGTCAGAGCCGCATTCAGATTACAATCCACGAAGGCAAAAACCGCCAAGTGAGGAAGATGTTTGAGGCGCTCGGATACCATGTCGCGGCGCTTCAGCGCATCGCCATCGGCAATATATCACTGGGTAACCTGCAGGTTGGGCGCTGGCGGCATCTTACCGCACATGAGGTGAATTATTTGCAAGGCTGATATTACAAAAGACTAAGGAGATAGAAAATGCTTGAGATTAAGGTAACACTTGATAAAACGGAAGCAAGAGACTATTTGGAGCAGCGCGAAATACACATAGATTTATCGGACAAGCTGGTTATGCATGCAACCGAAAGTGGCACAACATGCGGTTTTGGCGTAATCAGCATCGGCGGCGGCAGTGCGGAGATAGATGAGATATGCTGCGAAGGCGATGTAGACTATATAATGGGGAAATCACTGCTAAATCTTATTGACAATGCGGGGATTGATACGGTATATTGCAGTAATGAGCGGATTAAGCCGTTGCTGTTGAGATTGCGATTTAAGGAGGATGGACAAGCGGGGCGGTTTGCGCTTAATTTGGCAGGATATTTTGAATCGGGGTGTTAAACTATGAATGGAGCCGAAAGCATGGAAAAATGGCTGTATGTAATGTTTATAGAACGAGGTAAGACCTACAATAAAATGACCAAAGCAGTGGCTGAAAGACATGTTGAGAACATAAGAAAGCTTGACGACGCCGGGCATCTGGCGCTTTGCGGCGCGTTCAGAGGCTATCCCGGCGTTGCGGGAATGCTTATTCTAAAAGCCGACAGTTTCGAGGAAGCCGATGCGCTTTGCAAGACTGAACCGCTTGTTGTCGAAGGGTATGCAACATATAGACTGCGCAAGTTGCAGGTGGCAGACAGAGAGAACAATTATTTGCTGTAAAAGAATTTTAGGTTTGTTAATAATATCCGAAAATATGAACTTTTTATTTTTTTGCTTGCAGTTTGCGCTCACTTTTATTATAATGTATATAGGCAGTTTTGGCGTAACACGAATATAACTGCTAGAATAAAGCAAAGTCTATTGGATTTCATATAATAGATATTGTTATAAATATTAAGAGGTATTGGAGGCGTAGCTTATGGGGACTATGGACAAACTGGCTGATTTGCAGAGCCGCAGGGCAGTTATAAATGCAGGCGGCGGCGAGGACAAAATCGCAAAGCAACATGAATCGGGCAAAAAAACTGCACGCGAAAGAATCGAAATGCTTCTTGACGCAGGTAGTTTTGTGGAAATCGATGCATTTGTAACGCACAGATGCAATGAATTCGATATGGCAAAGACAAAAGCGCCGGGCGAAGGCGTTGTTACAGGATACGGCACAATTGACAGCCGACTGGTGTATGTATACTCGCAGGACTTTACTGTAATTGGCGGTTCTTTGGGCGAGATGCATTCTGCGAAAATCTGCAAGGTGCAGGATATGGCAATGAAGATGGGCGCGCCTATAATCGGCATAAACGACAGCGGCGGCGCGCGTATACAGGAAGGTCTCGATGCACTATCGGGCTTTGGCAATATCTTTCTTCGCAACACCAAGGCGTCGGGCGTTGTACCGCAGATTTCTATCATAATGGGACCATGCGCGGGCGGCGCGGTGTATTCGCCGGCTATCACCGACTTTGTGTTTATGGTTGACAAAACAAGCCAGATGTTTATTACAGGTCCGCAAGTAATCGAAGCGGTTACAGGCGAAAAGGTTAGCGCAAACGACCTGGGCGGCGCGGCGGCTCATGCGGTTAAGAGCGGCGTTGCACATTTCGCGGCGAATAACGACGAAGAATGTATCGCAAAGGTAAAGAACCTGCTTTCGTTCCTGCCGTCAAACAATCTTTGCGACGCGCCAATGCTTGATTGCACAGACGACCTAAACAGACTGTCTGAAAAGCTTCTTGCGGTTATCCCGGAGGATGCAAACAGGGCGTATGATGTAAAAGCAATTATCAGCGAAGTTGTAGACAACGGCGAGTTTGTAGAGGTTCATGAAGGTTACGCCGCAAACATGGTGGTTGGCTTTGCAAGAATGAACGGCTCGACCGTTGGTATCGTTGCAAACCAGCCTAAGGTTATGGCGGGCGCGCTGGATGTTAATTCGTCCGACAAAGCGGCAAGATTCGTACGTTTCTGCGACGCTTTCAATATTCCGATTATCACATTCACAGACGTTCCGGGCTACCTGCCGGGCGTTGCGCAGGAGCATAACGGCATTATCCGCCACGGCGCGAAACTGCTGTATGCGTTCTCGGAAGCTACCGTTCCGCTCGTAAACGTTATTACACGTAAGGCATACGGCGGCGCGTATATCGCGATGAACTCCAAGCATTTGGGTGCGGATATGGTATTTGCATGGCCCACAGCTGAAATCGCGGTTATGGGACCCGACGGCGCGGCAAATATAATATTTAGAAAAGATATATCTTCGGCAGAAGACCCAGTTGCAACACGAAAGGCGAAGATTGAAGAATATAGGGACAAGTTCGCGAATCCGTATGAGGCGGCGAAACGCGGCTATGTAGATGACGTTATCGAGCCGGATTCGACAAGAGCGCGTATTATCAGCGCGCTGGAGATGCTGGCAAGCAAGCGAGATACCGCTCCTGCGAAGAAGCACGGAAATATTCCTCTCTAATTTTATTGATGATTAGAAAAAACAGCTACTCAACTTTAAAATAGTATAGAAAGGAAGAAAATTATGGGTTTGTTTAGTAAAAAGAACAATAACACAAAAGAGTCGGCGCAGACTGCAAGCACAAAACCGGCTGTAAACGTGCAAAACGTGCCTGATGATATCGACCCGAACGAGCTTGCCGCAGTTATAGCGGCGGCGATATATGTCGCAAGCACAGGACGTTCAACATATAACCTGCAAGTTCGCTCTATACGCAGGCAAAACAGCAGTGCGCCCGCGTGGAACACTGCCGCAAGACGAGAGAATATTGATGTAAGATTTTAATAAATATAGATGGAGGTACTTATTATGAGAAAATTAAAAATAAACGTAAACGGTAATTCGTATGATGTAGAAGTTGAAGAGATTGGCGGCGCGCCGTCGTATTCCGCTCCTGTTGCGGCTGCTCCCGCTGTATCCGAAGCCGCTCCGGCTCCAAAAGCTGCTGCTCCTGCTGCAAGCGGAGCAACAGGCGCTGTTAAAATCGCGGCTCCTATGCCCGGCAACATTGTTGGCATAAAGGTTGCTGTTGGCGACAGCGTAAAATCGGGCGATGTGCTTTGCATACTCGAAGCGATGAAGATGGAAAACGAGATAATGGCTCCCGAAAATGGCACAATTGCGTCTATCAACGTTAGCAAGGGCGCAAACGTTAACACCGGCGATCTACTGATATCCATCAACTAATTTCGATAGGCAAAGCGGCAAGAGTAGAACCCTTGCCCTACATGAATATATAACTCGAAGGAGGAGAAATATGGCTGTTAATAATGCAAAACCTGTTAAAATTACAGAAACAGTGCTTCGTGACGCACACCAATCCCTTATGGCGACACGTATGACCACTGATGAAATGCTGCCAATCGTCGAAATGCTCGACAAGGTTGGCTATAACGCGCTTGAATCGTGGGGCGGCGCAACATTTGACGCATGTCTTCGCTTCTTAAACGAAGACCCATGGGAGAGATTACGCAAAATCAAGGATAAGGCAAAGAATACACCGCTACAAATGTTGTTCCGCGGTCAAAACATACTCGGATACAAACATTATGCCGACGACGTTGTGGACTACTTCGTGCAAAAATCGGTTGACAATGGTATTGATATCATTAGAATATTCGACGCGCTAAATGACGTTCGAAACCTCAAAGGTTCTATCAAGGCGGCGAAAAAGGCAAAGGCGCATGTGCAGGCTACTGTATGCTACACAATCAGCCCTGTGCATAATATAGAATCGTTTACCAAGATGGCAAAAGAGCTTGAAAACGAAGGCGCGGATTCGATATGCGTAAAGGATATGGCGGGATTGCTATTGCCATATGTTGCATACGACCTTATCACCGCGCTTAAAGAAACTGTGAAAATTCCGATAGAGCTGCACACGCACTATACCAGCGGCGTGGCTTCTATGACATACTTAAAGGCGATTGAAGCGGGCGTTGATATCGTGGACTGTGCGATGTCTCCGTTTGCGCTTGGAACATCCCAGCCGCCTACAGAGCCACTCGTTGCGGCGTTGCAAAATACGCCGTATGACACAGGCTACAGCCTGGAGCTGCTGTCCGACATCGCAGACTACTTCAGACCGATGCGCGAGAAGTATATCGCAAGCGGACTTATTGATACGAAAGTACTTGGCGTTGATGTAAATACGCTTCTGTACCAAGTTCCGGGCGGTATGCTGTCCAACCTTGTATCCCAGCTTAAACAGCAGGGCAAAGAGGATAAGTTTATCGAGGTGCTTCAAGAGGTTCCGCGCGTACGTGAAGATTTGGGCTACCCGCCGCTTGTTACGCCTACCAGCCAGATTGTCGGCACGCAGGCTGTGCTTAACGTTATCGCAGGCGAGCGTTATAAGATGGTTTCAAAAGAGACCAAGGGCATCGTTAAGGGCGAATACGGCACAACCCCTGTTCCGATTTCGGACGCGATTGTTAAGCAGATTATCGGCGACGACAAGCGCATTACCTGCCGTCCTGCCGATCTGATTAAGCCGGAGCTGGATAGCATCAGAGCGGACGCAAAGGAATGGATAGAGCAGGACGAAGACGCATTGTCGTTTGCGCTGTTTGGCGATGTTGCAGTTAAGTTTTTTGAGTTCAGACGTGCTGAAAAGTACAAGATTGACGCGACTCTTGTAGATATGGACGAAAAAACATATCCTGTGGCGTAAATTTTCTAATATCGCAATGTATATAAAACCTCCCTTTTGCATAATCTTTACACAAGAAGGATTATATGAGGGAGGTTTTTTTATTGTTTAAACATGTTTTTGCAATACTTATTACAGCCGCAATTATGATGCCGCTGTGCGTAATATCCGCATCTGCCGAACCCGAGCCGGTGACACTTGAGTTGAAATCAAAGTCGAATATCCTGATTGAAGCGTCAACGGGCAAGATGCTGTATTCGACGAATCCGAACGAGAAACTGCCGCTTGCGAGCGTAACGAAGATTATGACAATGCTGCTTGCTATGGAAGCGATCGATTCGGGCAAGATTTCTATGGACGATATTGTAATCGCAAGTGAACGCGCCAAAAGTATGGGTGGCTCAACTATATTTTTAGACACAGGCGAGGCGATGAGTGTACATGACCTGCTAAAAGGCATCGCTGTAGCATCAGGTAATGACGCTTGCGTGGCGATAGCAGAGCATATTGCAGGCAGCGAAGAAGGATTTGTGGCGCTGATGAACAGCAGAGCGGCGGAGCTTGGTATGCTTAACACCTGCTTCAAAAACACCAATGGACTTGACGCGGAAGGTCACTACTCATCCGCAACGGACATCGCGATTATGACTGCAGAGCTGCTGAAACATCCTGAAATTTTAGAGTTTACAACAATATGGATAGACAGCCTTCGAGACGGCAAGTTTCAGCTTGCTAATACCAACAAGCTCATTCGCTTCTACAACGGCGCAAACGGTATGAAGACAGGTTCTACAGGCAACGCACTGTATTGCCTTTCCGGCACAGCGAAGCGCGACGATATGCAGCTTATAGCCGTTGTTATGGGTGCGCCGACATCGCAAGACCGATTTGCTGATGCCACAAAACTACTGGACTACGGATTTGCCAACTATGCGGTTAAGCAGATGGTAACAGCAGGAGAACCAATCAGCGATGTTGCGGTTGAAAAAGGGCTTGAGAATATTGTTGCGACAGCGGCAGATGAGGATTTTTCTGCGCTGATACCCAAAGGCAGCGGCGGAAATATCCGGCGTGAGGTAACCTTTTACGAATCGATTCAGGCACCGGTAGAAGTAGGTGACAAAATGGGCGATATCATACTGTATGACGGTGATATCGGGATTGGCAGCGTGGATATTGTGGCAACACAGCGGGTGGAGCGGATTACTTATGGTACGATGTTTATGCTTCTTTTCCGGGAATGGGTTGGGATAAGTATGTAGTTATGTTGAGATTGCAACAACAAAAAGCCGAATGGTAGGTCATTCGGTTTTTTGTGTTGCTTCATATTTTTTGTTCTATCACCCAATCTAAAAAGCTGTTTAGCAAAGACAAATGTTTATCGTTGCATAACGGCAGCTTTTGGACTATCTCGTTTTTAATCGTGCCGCCATCCCTTACAACTGTTTATAATGTATTTATCCTTATTCAGTTGTAGTGATTAGGGTAAAATATTAAAAAAGGGGAATAAAAAATGAATCAGTTAATAATCAAATCAAAAGTAAGGGGAGGTTTAATAGTTGGGCTGCTGATGGGTATCATTTTGCTAATTACAGCATTGTTTTTACTTTTCGTTTTTCCGGGGTTGGCGGAGGGCGCGTAGACGGAATTGTTAGGGTAGGACTGCTTCGTAAGACAGTATTCGAGATACTTATGAAATCAGACGAAGGTATATTCATCGTCGGATTGATATTGCTTTTGCCGCTGCTTATTATTATATCTGCTTTAGCTATGTTCGCGTTTAAAATTAAAGTTTATACAGATAGAGTTGAGGGCGTTGCAGCATGCGGAGCGTTATATGGTAAGCGCCGCTTTTCTGTTGTATATTACCAAATACTCAATGTTGACATATACAAGAGCGGTATTCTATTGATTACACAATACGATAAATACTACTGCCCAATGTCAAACAGAGAGCACGTAAGGCAAGCTATTTTGGAGCAAAGAGAAAGGTTTCGGAGGCATATCCAACGATAGCTATCACATACACCAGAAGGCAAAAAGGTATGTTTCCCGATTTATGTGGGAACATACCTTTTTCATTTGAGTAGAAAAATGTTGAACTCTTTTTTATTTGACAAAATCCGCGTTTTGTGATATTTTTATTAAAAGAATATTTCAAATGGGGGAGATAAAAATGTTTGTTTCGGAATGTTTAAGCGTAAACACCAAGAACCACCTCGATATCGGCGGATGTGACACGATCGATTTGATTAAAGAATTCGGCTCGCCGCTGTATGTTATGGATGAGTCGCTCGTACGAAAAAATTGCAGGACATACAAAAACGCTATCGACGAATGCTATAATGGAAAAGGCAAAATCGCGTATGCATCAAAGGCGTTTTCGTGTAAATATATGTATAAAATCGCAAAAGAGGAAGGCTTGGCTATCGACGTTGTTTCCGGCGGCGAGCTGTATACCGCAATGCAGGCGGGATTTCCGACGAGCGAGGTATATTTCCACGGTAATAACAAATCATACGCAGAGATTGAGATGGCAATACAAAACAAGGTTGGGCGTATCGTCGTAGATCATATTTTCGAACTGGATACCATCGACGAGATCGCGAAAAGATTGAACGCTGTACCGAAGATATCCTTCCGTATAAAGCCTGGTGTGGACGCTCATACACACGAATTTGTACAAACCGGCGGTATAGATTCCAAGTTCGGTGTTGCGCTTGAAACAGGCGAGGCTATGGATATCATCAAGTATGCGATATCGCTGAAAAACGTTGAAGTGGTGGGCATACACTGCCATATCGGGTCGCAGATATTTATTAGAGAGCCTTTTGAGCTTGCGGCAAAACGACTCATCGCGCTTATGTGCGATGTTAAGGAGCAGACCGGCGTCACCCTTACCGAGCTAAACTTAGGCGGCGGATACGGTATTAAGTATCTTGAATCCGACGACCCTATTGCGTACGATGAGTATATTGAGGCAGTATCCAAGGTGGTAAAAACCGTTGCTGCAGAATGCAGCTTCGACTTACCGAATGTGGTTATGGAGCCGGGGCGCTCAATTGTCGGTTCAGCAGGCATTACGCTCTATACAGTCGGCGCTGTTAAGGAAATTCCGAATATACGCACATATGTATCGGTTGACGGAAGCCTTGCAGACAACCCGCGCTACACCATGTACGAAGCGCTCTACGAGGCTGTTGTTGCAAACAAAGCGGGAAACGAACGAACGCATTCATACAGAGTATCCGGCAGATGCTGCGAAACCGACACACTTATACCTGATATAAAGTTGTGTGAAGTTACGCCCGGCGATACACTTGCAGTGCTTGCGACAGGCGCATACAACTACGCAATGTCGAGCAATTACAACAGGCTTCCGAGACCAGCTGTTGTCATGGTTAACAACGGAGCGGCGAAGGTTGTTGTTAAGCGCGAAAGCTATGAAGATTTAATAAAAAATGATCTCTAAGACTTGGCGGCGCAAACAGGCGAGAGGTTTTAGGAAAGACGGGCAAGTCTTTTTGCGCCCGTTTCAAGCATTTGAAAACAAGTTTCAAATACTTCCTAATCATCCGCTCTGTAATGCGCCGCTATATATTTATCCAGGAGGGCAATGTGAAGATAGGTAGTTTTGAAACCGAAAACAACATATTTCTTGCGCCGATGGCCGGCGTCACAGATTCCGCTTTTCGGCGTATATGCCGACGCTACGGTTGTGGACTGGTATATTCCGAAATGATAAGCGCAAATGCGATGCATTACGGCGACAAGAAGACGCAAAAGATGTTGCACTTTACACCCGACGAGTATCCGTTTGCTGTTCAGCTTTTCGGAAGCGAACCCGACATCATTGCCGAAGCAGTGAAGACTGTTAGCTTTACAGGTGCATCTGTAATTGATATCAATATGGGATGCCCTGCGCCGAAGATTGTTAACAACGGTGAAGGTTCGGCGCTTATGAAGGATCTCATTAAAGCATCGAAGATTATCGAAGTTGCAGTTAGAGTAAGCGATGCTCCGATAACGATAAAGTGCCGCAAAGGCTGGGACGCCGAGCATGTAAACGCCATCGAATTTGCAAAAATGGCACAAGAATGCGGCGCGGCGGCGGTTGCTGTGCATGGGCGTACGCGCGACCAATACTATTCCGGCAAAGCGGATTGGGATATTATTCGGGAGGTAAAGCGAAGCGTAAACATTCCGATTATAGGCAACGGCGATATTTTTTCAGCGCAGGACGCCGTCGCTTTGCAGGCTCATACACAGTGCGACGGGGTGATGATAGGCAGAGGTGCGCAGGGTAATCCGTTTCTGTTTCGTCAAGCAAATGAGCTTTACAATATCGGAGAAGTGTTATTTTATCCCACACTGGAAGAAAAGATTTCGGTATTGTTGGAGCAGGTGGAATATATGATAGCGGAAAAAGGCGAACATATTGCTGTGTGTGAGGCGAGAAAGCACGCCGCATGGTATCTAAAGGGCGAAAAGAATTCCGCTTTGGCGCGTGGTGCGGTAAATATGGCAAATTCATATTTTGAGCTAAAAAAAATATTGACAAGCCTTTTATATTAGAGTATAATATAAAATTAATAACCAATTGCGAGGAGGTCTTGATTATGAATATTATTGAAGGTTTAACGTTTGATGATGTGCTGTTGGTGCCGCAAAAATCGTCGTTTACAGCAAACAGCGCTATTTTGTCTACTAATTTAACAAAAAAAATCAAGCTTAACATACCGCTGATGAGCGCTGCTATGGACACGGTTACAGAAGCGCGCATGGCGATAGCGATGGCTCGCGAAGGCGGCATCGGTATCATACATAAAAATATGAGCATCGAAGAGCAAAAAACCGAGGTAGACAAGGTTAAGCGTTCGGAACACGGCGTTATTGTTGACCCATTCCATCTTTCGCCGAATCACACGCTCAAGGATGCCGACGATTTGATGGGTAAATACAAGATTTCCGGCGTTCCGATTACATCTAACGGCAAGCTTGTTGGCATATTAACAAACCGCGATTTGCGTTTTGAAACAGACTATTCACGGCTTATATCCGAGGCGATGACCAAAGACAACCTGATAACCGCGCCGGAAGGCACAACACTCCCGGAAGCGCAGGAGATACTTCGCAAATATAAAATCGAAAAATTACCGATTGTAGATAAAAACTTTATGTTAAAAGGGCTTATCACAATTAAGGATATAGAAAAATCTGTACAATACCCCAATTCGGCACGTGACGGCAATGGTAGGTTGCTCGCAGGTGCTGCAATTGGTATTACAGCCGATGTACTCGACCGTGTAGCGGCGCTGGTAAGCGCCAATGTTGACGCCGTGGTGCTGGATTCCGCACATGGACACTCGCAAAATATAATAGACACACTTCGGATGGTGAAAAACAGCTATCCCGATTTGCAGGTTATCGCGGGCAATGTTGCAACAGCCGAAGGTACACAAGCGCTTATTGAAGCCGGCGCAGATGCGGTTAAAGTCGGTATCGGTCCCGGTTCTATCTGCACAACACGTATTGTGGCAGGCATTGGTGTGCCGCAGGTGACAGCGATCTATGAAGCGGCGAAGATTGCAAAAAAACACAATATCCCCATTATCGCAGACGGTGGTATTAAATATTCGGGTGACCTGCCAAAGGCGATTGCGGCGGGCGCTGATGTTATCATGATAGGTTCGTTGTTTGCCGGATGCGACGAAAGCCCGGGCGAATTTGAGCTGTACCAAGGTCGCCGCTTTAAGGTTTACCGCGGTATGGGTTCGATAGGCGCGATGAACGACGGCAGCAAGGATCGCTATTTCCAAGATGGCGCGAAAAAGCTTGTGCCGGAAGGTGTTGAGGGCAGGGTAGAGTTCAAGGGCGTATTGTCCGACACCATATTCCAGCTGCTGGGCGGTTTGCGTTCGGGCATGGGCTATTGCGGTACTCAAACCATTGCAGACCTGAAAGCTAACGGCAAATTTATACGTATAACCAATGCGGGGTTGAAGGAAAGTCATCCGCATGATATACAGATTACAAAAGAGGCGCCTAATTATACGGTTAATCGTTAGTTTTAAAATAGCAGGAAATTGCTTCCTGCTATTTTTTTGCTTATTACTATTTTTTTCGCAAATAACCAAATTCATTAATTTTTTTCGCAAACAAAATGTAATTATCTATAGATAATAGGAAAGATATATGATAAAATAGGACTATAATAGTTTTGTGCTTATACATATCAGAGCACAAAGGACGGAGGTCTATATGAAATTATGTGTATCAACCCTTGGGTGTCCAACATGGACATGGAGTGAGATTGTTTCCGCCGTAAAGGACTTTGGCTATAGCGCCGTAGAGGTGAGAGGTGTGGCAAACGAGATGCATGTGCCGCGTATCAAGGCGTTTAATGCGGATAATATAGAAAAAACCAAGATGCGATTATCTGATTTATCTTTAGAAATAGCCTGCCTAACATCCGCTTGCTACCTTCATAAAAGCGACAAGGATTATGTAGCTGAAGGCAAGGAATATATGGATTTGGCAGCGAAACTCGGCTGCCCATATATCCGAGTATTGAGCGACACTGACCCTCAACCAAGCAGCAGCGTTGACCTAACTATGGTAGCAGAAAAGCTTACCGAGCTTGCTGTGTATGGCAAGAGCATCGGTGTTATGCCGCTTGTTGAAACGAACGGAGTGGTTGCAGACTCCGATGTTATGCTAACATTACTTAAAAGCGTGAAAAGCGAAAACGTTGGCGTAATATGGGATATACACCACCCATACAGATTTTTCGGCGAATCGCCCGGTGTTACTTATTCAAAACTCGGCGCTTATATCAAACACATCCATATCAAAGATTCGGCTATACAACCGGATGGCAGTATAAAATATGTATTAACAGGCGAGGGCGATGTTCCGATAAAGGAATGTATAAGCTTGCTAAAAGAAGGCGGCTATACAGGCTGTGTTTCATTTGAATGGGTTAAACGCTGGTATGAAGATTTGTCTGAACCCGGCATTGTGTTTATGCAGTATGCCGATTATATGAAAAAGCTTATATAATTATGAACGCTGGCAATAAGGAGATTATACGTTGAGTAAATTTTATCCTGACATATACACAGAGTCTGTAAAGCATATAGACTTTATAGGATTGCAGCGCAAGGGTATAAAAGCCTTGCTCTTCGATATCGACAACACACTGGCAACATACGACGAACCAACGCCCAACGCTGAAATCGTTGCCCTTATGCGGTCACTAGCAGACAGCGGCTTTGGATTGGCGCTCATTTCGAACAATTCAAAGCAACGTGTAGATACATTTGCAGACGGGTTAGATAACAGCGGTATCCATACTATATCAAAGGCACACAAACCACTCAAAAGCGGTTTCAAAAAAGCGATAGAGTATATGAATCTGGTACCATCTGAAATCGCGATAGTCGGCGACCAGATACTTACAGATATACTTGGCGGAAACAGATGCGGATTATATACCATTTTGGTTTCTCCGCTGGCAGTAAAAGAAAATTTATTTTTTAAAGTCAAGCGTTTTATAGAAAAAATCATTTTAAACAGATATTTGAAAAAGGAGCATATACAATGACGGTAAACGGTCATACTCAACTTCTGGGTATTATAGGCTATCCTATAGAGCATACATACTCGCCGCAGATGCATAACTATATATCTGCTGTGTACAATCAAAATTATGTATATATGGCACTCGAAACGCCGACAAAACTGCTTAAAGAGGCAATTGACGGTATAAAGGGATTGAACTTTACAGGTGTTAATGTAACCGCACCGCACAAGCTTGAGGTTATGCAGTATCTGGACGAAATCGACAACGCCGCAAGGCTTTACGGAGCAGTAAACACCGTTAAAAACGACCACGGAAAGCTCTATGGCTACAACACAGACGCCGATGGGTTTTATATGTCATTATTGGCAGAAGGCGTAGATATAATAGGCAAGGATTTGCTTATTTTAGGCGCAGGCGGTGCGTCGCGTCCTATATGCGTTAAATTTGCGCTAATGGGCGCAAAGAGCATTACCGTACTCAATCGAACACAGGAAAACGCCGATAAACTGGCGGCTTTCATCGAACAAAATTGCGCCTATAACATCCATACCAAACGCGAACATAATAGGTATGATGTTGTAATCAACACCACGTCCGCCGGTATGGAACCGGATATCAACTGCTGTCCTATCGACGATTTCACATTTTTTGATTCAAACACAGCCGCTGCGGATATGATATATAATCCGGCTGAGACTGTATTTTTGAAGCGAGCTGTGCAAAACAGCGCAAGCCATGCAATCAATGGGCTGGGGATGCTGATATATCAAGGATTGGTTGCGTATGAGATTTTTACAGGTGTAAAGGTTGACCCCTTGATATACAATGACATCGCGAAAGACGTGTTTGGAATAAAAGTCTGATAGTATTAAATTATAACGATTTAGGAGCGATTACTATGCAAAAAAATATATTGCTAATAAACGGACCGAACCTAAATATGCTGGGAACTCGCGAGCCGGAAATATACGGCGCTGAAACGCTGGCGGATATTAACGCAGGTGTAAAAGCCAAAGCGGATGAGTTGGGTATGGGCATTGAGTTTATGCAATCCAACTGCGAAGGCGTAATTATAGACACACTACACGACGCTGTGGGAAAGTATAACGGAATAATAATCAATCCCGGCGCTTACACGCATTATAGTATAGCTATACGCGATGCGGTCAGCACTATTAACACACCTACAATAGAGGTTCATTTGTCAAACGTATATGCCCGCGAGGAATTTAGGCATCATTCTGTTATCGCGCCTGTATGCATAGGGCAGATTGCCGGATTCGGAAAGTTTGGGTATATCCTTGCTATTCAGGCATTGAAGAATATTTTATAATACGAGGTGGCAAAGCATGAAGCGCAGTCTTGAAACATTGCGGCAGCATATAAGCGAAGGCGAGGGGTTTTTAGTAATCAGCCGCGAAAATATTCGCTACTTAAGCGGATTTGGCGGCGAAGGTATACTGATTATCACCCGATCAGAAGCATTGCTTATAACCGACTTCAGATACATTATTGATGCAAAAAAGGCATATGCACATTTCAAAGCTGTCGACAGCAAGGCAGGTATTGAGTCACTCATGCCGAAAGACTTGCGTAAACTGTATATTGAAAGACGTATGACCTTCGGGATGTATTCTGACTATTGCAAAAAGTTCCCCGATATATCATTTGAATCGGATGGCGGCTTGCTTAACTCATTGCGCAAGGTAAAAACCTTTACAGAGATATCCTCCATCCGATCAGCCGCACGAATCGGCTGCTGCGCGTATGAAGAGGTGCTAAACTACATACATCCTGGTGTGAGCGAGATAGCGATTGCCGCAGAGCTCGAATACCTTATGCGCAAACGCGGCGGAGAAGGTGCTTCATTCAGCACGATTGTTGCATCGGGCAAAAATTCGGCGGTACCTCATGCGGTTACACAAGATAAACCAATAGAACGCGGCGATTTTGTTACTATAGATTTCGGCTGCATCTACAACGGGTATTGTTCGGATATGACTCGTACTGTTGTTGTTGGCAAGCCGACAGAAAAGCAGGTTGAGGTGTATGATATCGTACTCAACGCACAGGTCAAGGCATTGCATATGGTTAGAGCAGGCGTAAGGTGCTGTGAAGCCGACGCAGTTGCAAGAAATATTATAGCCGAGGCAGGTTATGGGGATTGTTTCGGACATTCGCTGGGGCATGGGGTAGGGCTAATGATTCACGAGGACCCGCGCCTTTCCGAAAATTGCTCCGACATCTTGGAAAAAGACATGGTTGTTACCGTTGAACCGGGCATATATATTGAAGATTTTGGTGGTGTTCGCATCGAAGATCTCGTTGTTGTAACACACAGTACCCCCGATATTTTAACTAAAACAAAAAAAGATTTGTTAATTCTATAAAAAAAGCTTGTATTTTTTGCAATTATCATTTAAAATATATTAGGTATACGAAAATGAATCGGAGGTAATTTTAAATGATATCAGCAGGTGAATTTAGAAATGGTATAACTTTTGAACTGGAAGGTAATGTTTATCAGATAATTGATTTTCAGCACGTTAAGCCGGGAAAAGGTGCGGCGTTTGTGCGTACAAAGATCAAGAACGTTATTACCGGCGGTGTTGTAGAACGAACATTCAGACCTACAGAAAAGATGCCAAAGGCGCATATCGACCGCAAGGATATGGAATATTCTTATTCAGACGGCGATCTGTACTACTTTATGGATCAGGAAACGTTTGAGCTTATGCCGCTGAACGGCGACCAGCTTGGCGATTCGCTGAAGTTTGTTAAAGAGAATATGCTTGTAAAGGTATTGTTCTTTAAGGGCAATGTGTTCGGTGTAGAACCGCCGACATTCGTGGAGCTTAATGTTATTGAAACAGAGCCGGGCGTTAAGGGCGATACCGCTACAAACGTTACAAAGCCCGCTACGGTTGAAACAGGCGCAGTTGTATTTGTTCCGCTGTTTATCAACGAAGGCGACAGAATCAGAATCGACACTCGTACAAGCGAGTATATGGAACGCGCATAATGGTTATAATTTGTAATATAACTGTTATTACTTAAATTTGCAGTGAATAAAGGAGATTATTATGGAAAACTTACTTAAAAAAGTAGCATACCTGCAAGGACTTGCAGACGGTTTGGATATCGACGAGCGTTCGGACGAGGGCAGATTGCTGCTCAAGATTATAGACGTATTAGACGATATGTCTGACGCAATAGCAGATTTGGCTGTATCTCACGACGAGCTATATGAGCAGGTTGAATCTATCGACGAAGATTTGGCGGCGCTTGAAGCTGACGTTTACGAAGACGATGACTACGATTACGACGATGAAGACGACGATTTGGATTATTTTGAAATCGAATGTCCTCATTGTAAGGAAATCGTTTGTATCGACGAAGATTTGCTTGAAGATGACGCGATAGTATGCCCAAATTGTGAGCAGGAAATCGAAATCGAATTTTCTTGCGACTGTGAAGATTGCTCCGGCGATTGTGATTGCGACTGCGAATAAATCGGGTTAATATTTAAGCATAAAATAACACACATTAAACGGATTTGCATAAGTGCATATCCGTTTAATATTTTCTTGAAAGGTGAAACGAATTGGAGATTATTATAGCAATTTCAGTTATCGCCATATGCGTATTACTAATATTCGCGTTTGATTGCAGGCTAAAAGATGTGTATTATAGCGTACAAACTCAAAAAAACATTGGTTCTTCACCTAAAATACGTATCGTTCTTATATCTGATCTGCACAGCCGCTACCATGGCATTTATAATACGAAAAGCCACGGCAAAAACCAAGAAAAGCTGATTGACCGCATACAACGCTGCAATCCGGACATCGTAGTAATTGCGGGCGACTTGTTCGACGACCATGCGCGTATCGACGGTGCTGTGGCTTTTTTGAAAGGTATACAAAACACAAAGATACCGACTTTCTATGCGCCAGGCAACCACGAATACCGCTCCAAACGGTTCGACAGCATGATGAATACGGTCGAAAAACATGGTGTGACTATACTCGAAGACAAGTATTGCACCGTTAGCACAGACAGCATACATATGCGTATAGCAGGCGCGGCGGATACTATTAAAACTAAGTATCATGATCCATCGTATTCGCAGACAGCATCGACCGAGGCAGCATTCAGCTCGCTTGACGACGATATATATAATCTGCTGATATTGCATAGGCCGCGAAGTATAGCGCTATATAAGAAATATCCATTTGATCTGGCAGTATCGGGGCATTTACACGGCGGACAGCTGCGTGTACCATTTGTGTTGAACGGACTTTTTACTCCAAGCGAGGGATTTTTTCCGAAATATGCGGGCGGTGCGTATAAGCACGGGAGCATGACGCATATTGTAGGCAGAGGTGTTTCGGTGAATCCGCCGTTTGTGCCTAGGGTATTTAACCGTACAGAGTTGGTTGTTATTGATATTGGGAAGGAAGAGGAGCATTATGAAAATTGCCTCATATAATGTATGGTATCCAGAAATCACGATGCGTACAAAGCAGTTGCTTGAGGAAATCAACAAGGCTGATGCGGATGTTATTGGCTTGCAGGAAGTTCCGCTCACACTTTACGAAAACATAATTCAGAACTGCAAATACGAACATTGCCGATATGTGTATTACGGTGATGAATCCGAAGGCGAAAATATGGGGCTTGTGCTCTTGTGCAAATATCCTATTGTTGAGCACTTTTCATTGTTTGACAGTGCCCAAAATGGAAATAGCATCGCTCATAATATCATTTTCGAAAAAGATGGCGTTCGTTTTTCGGTGACGAACGTTCATTTGCCTTGGGATTCGGCATTAGCTAAAGAAAAACAAATTGTGGCGGTAGATCAATTCATCCATAATCAAAAAGATGATGCACATTTTTTCATTTTGCTCGGCGATTTTAATTGTTCATTGAGTTCAAGCGTTCATCACTATTTGCTAGGCGACCAGACGCTGCTGGGAAGCGAATCAAAACCATGCTGGAACGACTTGGCAAGCGCCCACGCAGTGCTAAATGCCTATACTGTTGCGCCAACATTAGATTTTGTTAATAATCCCAGATGGCAAGGCAAAAATACAGTTTATATACCCGAAACATACGACCGAATATACATAATGGAAAGTTTTAATTGGGACTACGATTTTAACCTCCATAATGTTCGAACTTTTGGAAAAGAAGTTTCACCGGATACAGGCTATGCACCAAGCGACCATTATGGCGTTCTGGCAGATGTCAATTTTAAGTTGTAAGGTTTATTTTATCTTTGATATTAACAACGTATCAATATTCAGATACGTTGTTTTTTTATGCAAAAGTAATTTATATATCTCTTTTTTTTGTTGTCATAATGTGTATACCATCCTCATAGAATAGAACATCAACAAAAGGAGATGACAAACCCTCATGTTTATCCTAACAAGCGAAAAAACGCCCGAATACGCCGCACTTTTGAGTTACCTGCCGCCGCCTATACGTGGTTTGACTATGTCGCTCGACACCGCAAACCTAGAGGAAGTGCGGCTGAGAAAGCAAAAGCCGCTGTCTGTTTGCATGAATGACGGAAACTACTTTGTTGACTGCATAGGCAAGGTCGTACGGCGCACCGATACGCCATATATTGTTACCCAATCGGATATGGACACCGCGCTTGAGCTTATAAGCCGCGGGTCGCTGTATTCGCTGGAAAACGAGATTAAGCAAGGGTTTATCACCATTGCCGGCGGTCATCGAATCGGGATTGTGGGCAAGGCGGTTATTAAGGACGCGCAGGTTTCATATATAAAGGATATATCAGGGCTGAACTACCGCTTTGCAAAGCAGATATTAGGCGCGGCGGATAGTGTTATAGACAGCATACGGTGCGGCAGTTCGCTCAAAAACACGCTTATTATATCACCGCCGCAGTGCGGCAAAACCACCCTGCTTCGGGATATCGCGCGCATACTTTCGGGTATGGACTACAAGATTAGCATTATAGACGAACGCTGCGAGATAGCGGGCATGGTCGATGGTATAAGCAGTTATGATGTCGGTATAAACACTGATGTGCTGGACAGCTGCCCAAAGGCAGACGGCATGAATCTTGCGCTGCGCTCAATGTCTCCCCAGGTGCTTATTACCGACGAAATCGGCACCGCGGCGGATATAGAAGCCATACAATCAGCGCTTAGCTGTGGCGTTGCTGTTATTGCCAGCATACACGCCGCAAGCAGAGCAGATTTATTGATAAAACCGCAATTTGCGCCAATATCGGCGTTGTTTGAACGCATTATAACGCTGAGCAAACGTCGCGGCAGTGGCACGATAGAAGAGGTGTATATAAATGCTGATTAAGATTATAGGCTCTGCAATTGTTATAATATCTACTGCAATGATTGGATTTAGCTTTGCCGCAAAGCTTGAAAAACGCAAACGTACACTGGGCGATTTCAGCTCAGCGCTAACTATGCTGGAAACAGAGATCAGCTTTGCGTCGAATCCGCTGAAAACCGCGTTTTTGACTATATCAAAAGCGCTGGATTCCGATGTAGGTCTGTTTTTTGGCGATATCGCACAGAGCATGGACGACGGCAGAATCGGAACAAAGCACATCTGGGATGAAGCACTTGCCGCCCATGCGCCCACTATGTCGCTTACAACAGCTGATATGGAGATAATAAGCGCATTTGCTGTGCAGCTCGGCAAAACAGACCGGGAGAGCCAACTAAAAAATATAGCGCACACCAAAGCGTTATTAAGCGCTCAAACAGCCAACGCGGGCGATATGTGCAGCAAAAACAAGCAGATGTATCAAAGCGCCGGTATACTGTCCGGATGTTTGATTGCCATATTGCTTTTTTAAACAAAGGAAGAGCTTAGTTTGAATAAATTCAAACTAAACAAAAACCTCGCAACTGCGGTTGCGAGGTTATTCAACCGACTTTTTGGGAAGGAGAAATTATTCATCACTCGTTGGTGATGAATAATAATGATTATAAAATGGGAGTAGATTTTATATTTCAGATAGCGGCAATCGGTATTATTGTAGCTGTGCTAAATCAAGTACTGATACGATCGGGCAGGGAAGAGCAGGCTATGCTTACAACGCTGGCAGGACTGATCGTTGTGTTATTTATGATTATCAGCCAGATAAGCACTTTGTTCGACACTATAAAATCGGTATTTCATCTTTAACAGGCTTTACCAATTTACAAAATACACTGTAAAGGTTTGATACTTTATGGACATACTTCAGATAATCGGCGTCGGCATAGTAGGCGCACTGCTTTCACTTGTATTGCGAACATACCGCCCGGAGATTGCGCTGCAAATCGCGCTCGCTACCGGCATCATCATCTTTCTAAGCATAGCGGCAACGCTTAGCAGTGCGGTGGAAGCTATCATGGCGATTGCAGACAAATACGGCGTAGATTCAGGCTACATCGGAACCGTTATCCGCATCATAGGCATCGCGTATATATGCCAGTTCACAGCAGATGTGTGCAAGGACGCAGGGGAGAGCGCTGTTGCTTCTAAAATCGAATTTGCCGCAAAGGTGCTGATGCTGGTATATGCGATCCCTATTGTAGACGCACTTTTGCAGATGATTGTAGCAATGCTTCCATGAAAAGTTTGAACGATTATGCTTCAAACGAGAAAGGATAGCCATACATATGAAAAAAATAGTGTTCGTTATATTATTGATAATACTAGTCAATACCTTTACAGCAATATCGGCATACGCTGTTACTGTTGGCGATATGGTAAAGGACAACTTAGAGAGTACCGATATGGGAAGTCTGGACGATATTGCGGTTGACGACGATATAATCCTGCCCGATTTCGAGTTTTCAGATGCGGTGCAGATGTTTGCCGCAGGTATAACACCGTTTGATACAGGCAATCTGTTATCGAGTATATTAAAGCGGTTTTTCAGTGAATTGTATATCAGCCTTGCATTGCTGATTAAAATCGTTGCAATTGCCGTTATATTCTCGCTTCTTAACAATATGCGAAGTAATTTCAGCAGTGAAGGGGTAAGCAATGTCGCATTTTTGGTTTGCTATGCGCTGCTTGCGGGCATTATTCTTGAAGCGTTTTTGCAGATCGCAAACCTTACGCAAGCTGTGGTAAACGGTATTACAACATTCGTTTGCGGCGTTGTACCTATCATTATATCTACAATGATGACCTCCGGCGAAATCGCTACCGCAACAGCTATAAACCCGATTATGCTGCTTGCGGCAAATGTTGTTACAAGCGTAGTAAACAGCTTCTTGCTGCCCATATTTTTCGCGATAGCGGCGTTATCTGTTGTAGACAATATAAACGAAAAGTTTCCTATTAGTAAAATGACAGATATACTTAAAAAAACGTCAAAATGGGTGCTTGGTCTTATGATGACTATATTTGTAGGTCTGCTTGGTATATGCGGCTTCACATCCTCTGCGCTCGATGGAACCGCAGGCAAAGCGGCGAAGTATGTTGTGAGCAGCTTTGTGCCGATTGTTGGCGGTGTATTGTCCGAAACGGTAGACACTATGGCAGGTTGCTCTATCGTTATGAAAAACGCTATGGGTTCGGCGGGCATTATCGCAATTATTGTGATTTGCCTCACACCCATATTAAAAGCGGCGGCGGTTTCGGCTATGTTTCATCTTACAGCAGCAATTATTGAGCCTATATGCGACTCGCGTATATCGAAAACCGTCAGCTCTATCGGCTCGGTAATCGGGCTGATGGTCGTCACTATGATTGTTGTTGCGCTTAT
>JGI994J12354_10000280_pt1 | contig 50427 bp, 47 predicted proteins | sample IntmicLarv3ML3BL_FD_12354 | JGI IMG/M metagenome (IMG submission 12354) | reverse complement strand
GATGGCACAAGGTATTCGATATAAGTGGCTAACAAAGCAAGCGTTGTAAGTAATCCAAGAAATGTAATCTTTTGTGTATTCATGTGTATTCTCCTTAGTGTATTTGCTTAGAACATATGTATTTATTTGAAATCTGCGTATTTATTTGGAACATATGCATTTATTTGAAATTAGTGTATTTATTTGGAACGTGTGGTGCTTATTCGGAAATAGAATCAATGAAAGTATCAGAACCATTGCTTATCTCTAGGATTACTTTATTTGGTAAGCATACGATTGTCTCATTTGTTGAGGAAATAGGTACTTGTGCAACACAGAGCTGGTTAAAGCACGTTGCATGACTTATACTTGCCTGTCCATTTGTAATTACAAGGGTATTTGAAATAACGCCATCATCTTGTATAATGTCTAATATAGTATCTGTTGAAAGAGGCATTTTTGTGTACAGTTCTCCATTTATGCTAACCGTAAGCGAGGTGCCATCTTTTGCAGATAATACAGGTAAGATGATACCTAGTATAGAAAGAGAAAGTAAGGCGATACAGAGTATGATATCGCCTTTTTTAAGGTATGATTTCAAGATTATAATCCTCCATTTGAAGTGTGAAACTATCTTTTAAATTTTCAGTGATATAGATGTGCTTGTCTTTTGTTACAAGAATAGCATCGACTTCATCTTTATGTTGATTGCAATATCTAATTGCTTCTTCTAAGCCAGAGACAAAGAGTTTAGTCAGAGCATCGGCACGTGTACCATCTTTTAAGATAATGGTTACAGAGGCAAGTTCATTTTCGGCAGGTGTTCCAGTTGTTGGATTAATAAGATGGTGGTATGTTTTGCCATTTTCCATAAAATTTCGCTCATAAGGTCCAGAAGTAATAATAGCCTTATCATGCGTAGAGACAAAACCGATATAAGAAGATGATAAAAGGGGGTCTTTAATTGCAATATTCCAAAGAGAACCATCGGGTTTATGCCCGAGAACTTGTACGTTGCCCCCTAAGTTTACGATGCCAGAAGTAATGCCGTAATCTTTAAAAATATCCATGATACGTGTGGAGGTATAGCCTTTTACAATACCACCAAGACCAAGCTCCATTTGTGGCTTTAGAGTGACACGTAGGGAACTGTTTTCCAATGCTATGTCGTGAATATTGGTATGAGGAAGTAACGTTGTTAAAGTTTCAGCTTTCGGTACATGTTGAGTTTCGCTTGTGAATCCCCAAGCCTTTACAATGGGGAAAATGGCAATATTAAAAGCTCCATTTGTTTCATCATGTAACGAAATGGAGGTTTCTAGAAGTGCAAAGGTTTCAGCAGAAACCACGTATTGTTTGTATGTATTGAGTTTAGCAATATCGCTCGTATCTATAGTAGTAGAAAAGAGGTTTTCAATGCGTGTTACTTCATCTATAGCCGAATCTACGGCGTCTTTAGCAGATGGTCCATAGGCAGTAATGCTCATTAGCGTGTCCATTGCAAAGAAGTCTTTTGTATATACTTCATCGTCTAAAGTAGTTGGTATACAAGCAACGCATAGAACACATAGAATAAGAACTGTAAGCAGTGATGTAAGCATTTTTTTCATAAGGAAGTACCTTTCGTATAAAGAAATCTTGAAATAACTATAGCAAACATTGTTTTAGCTTGTCAATTCTATATGAATGTTAAGAGGATTAAGAAAAAACGCATAAGAGTATTAAGATGAAATGCACGAAGATTGTTAATAAAGAAACGTAGCTTGAAATTACGGACAAAAAAAGTTATGATAAATACAAAGAAGTTGAAAGGTGGATAAGATGGGAATTCTAACATATAAAGGTGGCATTCACCCAGCAGAAGCGAAAGATTTATCAAAAGATAAGGAAATCATTGCGCTACAACCAAAAGGAGAGCTTGTATTTTTGCTGGCACAGCATATTGGTAAGGCGGCAAAGGCGATAGTGGAAGTTGGAGATTATGTACAACGAGGACAGAAAATCGCTGAGGCAGATGGGTTTGTATCTGCGACGATTTATTCGTCTGTTTCGGGAACAGTAAAAGCGATAAACGAACTAAGCATAAATGTGCAAGGTGCAAAGTCTGCAAGTATTGTGATTGAAAATGACGGTGCGTATAAAGAGGTTGCATTTGCAAAGCCAAAATCCTTAGAAGAATTAACAAAAGAAGAAATTCTTGAAAGGAAATTCTTGAAACAATTTCTGATATGGGAATTGTAGGAATGGGAGGTGCAGGCTTTCCAACGCATGTAAAATTATCACCAAAGGAACCTGAAAAAATAGAATATGTTATTGTAAATGCAGCAGAGTGTGAGCCTTATATTACAGCAGATTATCGAAGAATGCTTGAAAGTCCACAGGAATTGATTGAGGGCTTAAAAGTAATGCGAAAGTTATTTGACAAAGCAAAGGGTATCATTGCGATTGAAGATAATAAAATGGACTGTGTAAAGCTATTAAAAGAATTGACGCAAAATGAAGAGGGGATAGAAGTGGTTGCACTTCAAACAAAGTATCCACAAGGTGGAGAACGTCAGTTGATTTATGCAACGACAGGAAGAGCATTAAATTCTTCTATGCTACCAGCCGATGTGGGCTGTGTTGTTAATAATGTGGAGACTGTATTTGCAATTTATACTGCAGTAGTGATGGGGCGTCCACCAATGGAGCGAATTACAACAGTAAGTGGAGATGCAATTACATCACCAAGCAATTTTAAGGTACTTTTTGGCACAAATCAACAGGAACTAATTGACGCAGCAGGAGGGTATAAGGAGAAACCAGCAAAGATAATTTCGGGTGGTCCAATGATGGGCATTAGCATGTTATCTTTGGATACACCAATTACGAAAACAACTTCCTGTATTTTATGCATGACAAAAGATGAAGTGGCACAGTACAAAACGACGGCATGTATTCACTGTGGGCGATGTATAGAGGCATGTCCAAGCAGACTTTCGCCCAAAATGCTCGTGAAGTTTGCGCAGAGGATAGAGGAAGAATCATTTACGAAATACGAGGGAATGGAATGTATGGAATGTGGCTCTTGTAGTTATGTGTGTCCTGCAAAAATTTCACTCAAACAATCCATTGCATCTATGCGAAAGATTGTATTAGAAAATAGGAGGCCAAAATAACATGACAGAGAATTTAAATATGTCCTCATCGCCACATATCCGTGCGAAAGCAACGACAAAGGAAATTATGCTTTACGTACTTATAGCACTTTTACCAGCAACGATATTTGGAATTTATCATTTTCGTGACCAACACGCATGGATTGTGGTTTTGGTTACAGTGGTAACTTGCGTGGCAACGGAGTTTATTTATGAAAAGTGCATGAAGCGAGAGATTACGATTGGTGATGGTAGTGCCGCTGTAACAGGATTGTTGCTGGCGTTATCACTGCCTCCAAATGCAACTTGGTGGCTGTGTGTACTAGGTGGTATTTTTGCAATCTTAATTGTAAAGCAGCTATTTGGTGGATTGGGTCAAAACTTCATGAATCCTGCGTTAGCAGCAAGATGTTTCTTGGTTATATCTTTTACAGGAAGAATGACGAATTTTGTGTATGATGGTGTGAGTTCTGCAACACCTTTAATGAACTTAAAAGATGGGTTAGATGTACCTTTGATGGAAATGTTTTGGGGGCGGACAGCAGGCACAATCGGAGAAACCTCAGTGATTGCATTGATGATTGGTGCTATGTTTTTGATTCTTATGGACGTGATAGATTTGCGTATTTCAGGAAGTTACTTGTTGACATTTGTGATTTTCATTGTGTTATTTGGTGGATACGGAGTTGATACACAGTATATTACGGCACATCTATGTGGTGGTGGCTTAATGCTTGCTGCTTGGTTTATGGCAACTGATTATGTGACATCACCATCAACAACAAAAGGGCAAATAATCTATGGCATTTCTCTTGGTATTTTCACAGGTCTATTTCGACTATTTGGTGGAATGGCAGAGGGGGCTTCCTATGCGATTTTACTCGGAAACCTGTTGGTGCCACTGATTGATAAAATGACACCTCCTAGAGCATTTGGCAAAGGGGGTAAAAATGAAAAATAGAATTGTAAAAAATACAGGTATTCTTGTAGCAATTACGTTAGTTTTTGGATTACTCTTAGGTATTAGTTATGAGATTACGAAAGAACCGATTGCAAGAGCACAGTTAAGTGCAAAACAAACGGCATANCAAGTGGTTATGCCAACAGCAGATACATTTCATGAGTACGATGCATTTGATGTAGAAGAGGTAGAAAAAATCTTGCAAACAGCAAATTTAACCAATATAACAATCAATGAAGTAGTGATAGCAAAGCAAGCAGACATAGAACTTGGCTATGTTATTACAACTACAAATAGCAATGGCTATGGAGGAAATATCACTGTATCTGTGGGAGTGACGAAAGAGGGACGTGTGACAGCGATTCAATTTCTAACGATTACAGACTGCAGGGCTTGGTATGAATGCAACAAGACCAGCATTTTATGAACAGTTTGAGGATCAACAAGTGGAGGCGTTTTTCCTAACAAAAGGTGGGGCGACAAATGATGGAGAGGTGGATTCCATCAGTGGGGCAACCATTACTTCGAATGCAGTGGTGGAAAATGTAAATGCAGCACTTGTCTATTTTGAAAATATTTTGAAAGGAGCTACCTATGAATAAATATGTAGAACGACTAGGGAATGGCCTTGTGAAAGAAAATCCAACATTTGTACTTATGCTTGGAATGTGTCCGACACTAGCAGTGACAACTTCTGCAATGAATGGCTTTGGTATGGGGTTAGCAACGACAGTTGTACTAATTATGTCAAATATGCTTATTTCTATGTTGCGTAAGATTATTCCTGATTCTGTGCGAATGCCTGCATTTATCGTAGTTGTAGCATCGTTTGTAACAATCGTGCAATTTCTCTTGGAGGGCTTTGTACCAAGTTTGTATGCGTCACTTGGAATATTTATTCCTTTGATAGTGGTAAACTGCATTATTTTAGGCCGTGCAGAGAGTTATGCTTCAAAAAATGGAGTGTTGTTATCAATCTTTGATGGGATTGGTATGGGACTTGGTTTTACACTTGGTCTCACAGCAATCGGGGTTGTAAGAGAATTACTTGGAGCTGGAACGCTATTTGGCATACACGTCCTACCACAAAGTTATGAACCGATTACGATTTTTATATTGGCACCAGGAGCATTTCTTGTGTTAGCGGCATTGGTTGCAATACAGAACAAATTAAAAGATAGAGCTAGAAAGCAAGGGAGGGAAGTACCAGAAGAGTCTGGCTGTGCAACTTGTGGGAATGCACTTTGTAAAGGGTCGAATAATACACGAGACGTGAAACCGTAGGAGGAATGTATAATGAAAGAATTACTGATAATTGCGATTGGTTCTGCACTTGTGAATAATGTCGTACTAAGTCAATTTTTTGGTATTTGCCCATTTTTGGGTGTATCAAAGCAAGTTAAAACAGCGTCTGGAATGGGTGGTGCAGTTATTTTTGTTATTACACTTGCGTCATTATTTACGGGAGCTATTTATAGATTTTTATTGGTACCACTTCAATTTGAATATTTGCAGACGATTCTATTTATCTTGATTATTGCAGCATTAGTGCAGTTTGTAGAAATGTTTTTGAAAAAGACAATGCCAGCATTATATCAAGCACTTGGTGTATATCTACCACTTATTACGACAAACTGTGCAGTGCTAGGTGTAGCTCTTGTAAATGTACAAAAAGACTATAGTGTATTTACAGGTGTAGTAAATGGTTTTGCGACAGCAGTAGGCTTTACTATTTCGATTGTATTAATGGCAGGAATCCGTGAAAGAATCGAATATAACGACATACCAGAATCTTTTAAAGGAACGCCGATTGTACTTATAACAGCGAGTTTGATGGCAGTTGCATTTTTAGGGTTTGCAGGACTTATATAGAGTGGGGAGGTTAGAGCAATGAGTATAATGGGAATTGTGATAGCAGCGATAATCGTAGGTGGTATAGGACTGTTTATCGGTGTTTTTCTCGGTATCGCAGAGAAAAAATTTGCAGTGAAAACAGATGAAAGAGAACTGGCTATTTTAGAACTCCTACCAGCCAATAACTGTGGCGGCTGTGGATATGCAGGCTGTGCAGCATTAGCAGCAGCAATTATAACAGAAGAGGCAGAAACGAATGCTTGTCCAGTAGGAGGTGCATCGGTTATTGCATCAATCAATGCAATTATGGGAAAAGAAACGCAAGAAAAAGAGCGTGAAGTGGCTTTTGTAAAATGTGGTGGAACAACAGAAAAAGCAAAACAAGAATATGCATATTATGGGACGAAAAATTGTGCGATGATGAAATTTGTACAAATGGAAGGGCCAAAAGGCTGTAAGCATGGTTGTCATGGATATGGCTCTTGTGTAGATGCCTGTCAATTTGGCGCTATTCATATTGTGGAGGGTGTGGCAGTTGTAGACGCAGTGCAATGTAAAGGCTGTAAGATGTGTGTACAAGCATGTCCAAGAAACTTGATTGAATTGGTGCCACATTCACAGAAACAGCTAGTAAATTGTGCGTCTAAGGATAAGGGCAAAGATGTTATGCAGGTGTGTGAAGTTGGTTGCATTGGCTGTAAACTTTGCGAAAAAGTATGTACAGTAGAGGCAATTAAGGTTGTAGATAATATTGCAAAGATTACCTATGAAACATGCACGAACTGTGGTGCGTGCAAAGAAAAATGTCCAAAGAAGTGTATACGATAAAGAAAAATGCCCAAAGAAGTATATACGATAAAGAAAAGCGTTGAGTTTGTAGAGAATATCAGTAAAATTTAGATATCATATAATATAAGTATACTGCATAGTGATAATAAAAATGCACCTCAAGTATTAGGCGAACATCTAATATCAGGAGGTGCATTTTTACATTGCGTAAACTGAATAATTAAGATAGTGCATATCTTAGAAACAAAGGCTGTAAATAAGTAGGTGTTTTCAGCGTTACATCAATTCTTCAACGATTTCTTGTAACGTTGAAACTTCGCCAACATTTCCAGGAAAAATAATATATGGTATGTGAGGAAACTTGCTTTCTTCTTGCGTTTCCCAAACAGGAATACCAGATTTTATCTGCCCGAGAACGAATGCTTTTTCTATACCAAGTCCGATTGTTGCAACATCGCTTGAAGTAATGCCACCCTTTGCAATGATAAATTGTGGTTGTACATCAAGGAACTTGACGACATTGGTAAGCGCTTTGGATATTTCAACAGATAAAGCCAAAATGATATCTTTATTAGCACTAGCAGGAACTTTGAGTTCACGGCTGGTGTAAATGACTACATGCTTTCCCTTTGAAATGAGCTCTTTGCACAACTTAACAATACGGGAAGTCTCAAGCTCTAATGATGAGTCAGCCTCAAAATAGGTGTTTACATTAAATTCAATAAAGGTCAAATCTTTAGAAGAGGCTTGTAGTGCGTTTAGTTGTTGTGTTGTTTTCTTTACATGACTGCCAATGATGACAAGACCTCCGTAGGGAGAAGTCGTGTGGGCGACATCTTCTTTCTTTAAAAGTGGCATATCTGGTATCATTCCAATTATTTTTGGAAATGCAGCGGCACTTCGGATAAGGAAGTTTTTACCAAGTGAGGTTGCACGAATAAACGCAATCATAAAGACTTTTAATTCCGTATAGGTGGTTGCATTCACGATGACTTTTGAGAAATTATCTGCAAGAAGAAGTTTCTGTGTAATACCATTAATATCTTGCGTGCGAACTTCTTCAAGAGAGATATAAATGCAATGTTCTTTCTTGTAGATACCATTACTTTTTTCTTCAACATATTCGCCAAGATGAGAGGATTGGTATCCAAATGTTTTATCTTTGGCAAATTCGCTTTCTCCAGCGGGGATTAGTTTCGTTCCCTCTTTAACATAATGAATATTTTCTAAAGTGAAACGCCCACCCTCTGGAAAGAAAGGGCAGATGATTTCGCCATGATAAATAAGGTCAGAGCTCGCTTCTAAGGTTTCACGCAACACCTGTGTTTCTAAAGGATAATGTCCTCGTAGTGTAGAATCACCACGAGAAATGAGTGTAAATGTTTGATTGGTTTTTTTAGCAGCCCAAAGAATATTTGCTCCAATTTCTTGATGAACTTGTTTGGTTTGTTCAGTAGAAAAACTTCTAGAGTTTGTCAAAATAAAAAATAAAGGCTTTGGAGATTGAAAAGCTTTAAGCAGTGTTTCTTTTGACCAATCTGTGTATACAAAGACATCATGAACCGTTTGCGTACCAGTTGGGTCATCATCAAGAACAATAATTTTTTGCTTGAAATCAGAAATTTCATTTTCAAGTAAACGGTTTGTTTCACGTTCATCTAAAGGTGTTGAGGTCTTTAAAACATCAAGGTTTAAGGGCGTGTGTAAAATATTCATAAGTATATCCTTTCTACTGGGGTTTTTGTAATTTATTTGCTAGTGTTTCTTTGTGATTTTTGCGGTATTGGCTAGGGCTAATGCCGTATTTTTGATGGAACATTTTTGAAAAATGAAAACCGTTGCTATATCCACAAGCAAAAGCAATACTCTCAATCTTCATGTCGCTGTGAAAGAGCAGATTAATTGATTCTTTTAGGCGAAAATCCTGTAAGTATTGTTGGAGAGAGAGTCCCATCATATTTTTGAAAATTGTGCTTAAGTAAGAGCGGTTCAAAGTCAACTTTTCAGCTAACATAGAGATTGAAAATCGTGGGTCATTGTAATTNCTCTCGATGAAATTTTTGGCTACCTGTACATAGGTATTCGTTTTATCTTCTTTTGGTGTGCTTCGCTGTGAAAGAATTGCAAAAAGTTCAAATAATTTTGAGCAAATATATAGTTCTTTTGCATGAGAAAATCTATCAGCACGAATAGCAGAACGAAAGATGTGCTCTACCTCAGGTGCGTGAATAACGTCATCTTTTAGACATTCTGGCAAGAGAGAATCATTGCAGTTAAAACCAAGCCAGCGATATTGCCAAGGGCTTTGTTCATCAGCAGAGTAAGCGATTTTCACACCAGGACGTACGACGAAAATATCGCCTTGAGATAGGTGATAGGTTTTGTCATTTGAGTGAAATACTCCTTTTCCAGATACGACATAGTGCAAAAGGTAGTAAGCACGGATATTAGGACCGTAGGAATAGCCAGATAAACACTGATATTGTCCTGCAAGTAAAGGGTTGACATCAAGAAAATGCCTGTTGGTAAGTAAGACATCNATATGGTCTGAGTATGGAGAGAGATTCTCGGGTTCACAGATGTCAGGTAATAGATTATGAGTAGACAAAGTAAGACCTCCTTTCTAAAAATATAACAAAATGAAATGTTGTACAAACAAAAACTAATGGATTAATTTGTTCTGTTTTTTTATAATACAGATAATACATCGGTAAATCAACTAAAAAAAACATATAAATTTAAACATTTCTAAACAAAATACACTATACGGGAGGAGAATGTAGATTGTCAAACACAAAAAATGAAAAAGTGAAAGGAGATGATAATGCAAATGGAAAAGGCNAAAAACAAACAAAAGGTCAAAATTTGGAATAATATAAAAGTGGTTCCATATTTGTTTATACTTCCGAATATGGTGTTATTTTTAGGATTTATGATTGTTCCATTGATGATGTCGTTCTACTACAGCTTGACGAAGTGGAACGGACTTGGAGACCCAAGTTGGGTAGGGTTTGCAAATTATGAGTACCTATTTAAGAATGAAGCTTTTATCAATGCCATTTTTAATACCATGAAATTTACGATAATCACGGTACCGTTATTGATTATGTTGGCACTCTTTCTAGCAATATTTCTCAACCAGAAGATGAAGTTTAGAGGATTCTTTAGAGGAGCATTGTATGTGCCATCGATAGTGTCACTGATTGCAGCAGGAATGATCTTTGTGTGGCTGTTTGATCCACAGTTAGGATTAATCAATTATGGATTAGAATCTATTGGGCTAAAGGCGATTGATTGGAGCAATGACCCAAAGTATGCAATGCTTATGATTATTGCAGGAACATTGTGGAGTCGTGTGGGTTACAATATGATTATCTATATTGCAGGTCTGCAAGGAATTTCACAGGAATACTATGAGGCATCAGCAATAGAGGGAGCAACGAAAATGCAACAATTTCGTTATATTACATTTCCGCTCCTTAAAACCAGTAATGTATTTGTGCTGATAACATGTATCATTTATTCGTTTAAAACATTTGACCTTGTTTATGCAATGACAAGAGGAGGTCCGTTAAATTCAACCGAAACGCTTGTAGTATATATCTATAATCAAGCATTTCAAAGTAATAATTACGGACGAGCATCAGCGGCAGGAGTGGTATTGTTCCTAGCACTGTTAATACTCACGATTATCCGTTTTAGAGTAAATAAGGAGGATTAATATAATGAATAAAGCAAAATCAGTCAATTATTTTAAAACAACCGCAAAGTATATGTTTATTCTTTGTATTACAGCCATTATGCTATTTCCTTTTTATTGGATGTTTATAACGGCAGTCAAGCCAGTATCAGAAGTATTTGCCTTTCCGCCAAAGTTGTGGCCAGGAGAATTTCATTTTGAGAATTTCTTAGAGGCAATCCGAAGAGATAATGTTTTCAATATGTTTAAAAATAGTGCAATCGTAACTACTGTTGCAACGACGATTACCGTATTTATCAACTTGTTGGCAGGCTTTGCATTTGCAAAATACAAGTTTAAAGGCAAAGAAGTTATGTTTATGATTGTGCTAAGTACTTTGATGATTCCAGTCAAGTAACGATGATACCAAACTATATTGTAATGTCTAAGATAGGGTTTTTAAATACTTACGCAGGGCTTATATTACCAACTTGTGCTGAGGCATTTGGCTTGTTTTTATCAAGACAATTTATGTCAGAGCTGCCAGATGAATTATTAGAAGCAGCGAGAATTGATGGGGCGAGTGAGTTTGGAATTTTTAGAAAAGTTGTCTTGCCAAATTCAAAATCATTAATGAGTGTACTTATCATCTTTACAGTTATGTGGAGATGGAATGACTTCCAGTGGCCATTGATTGTTTTATCAAAGGCAGAAATGTATACCGTACAGATTGGTCTGGCGATGTTGCGAGGAAGTCAGTACATTAACTGGAATACCATGATGGCGATGTCGCTGATATCCATACTTCCAGTTTTAATCATTTTCCTAGTGTTTCAAAAGCAATTTGTTCAGGGGATAGCGTCCACTGGACTGAAGTAACTAATACAAGAAAGAGGAGGAACAAAAAATGAAAAAAAGACTAGCAATTTTATTTACCGCAGCAATGGCACTTACAATGGTGGCCTGTGGGACAAAAGAAACAAACGATGTAACAGAAAACGATGCACCAGTGGAGGTAGGAAGTGAAGCTGATGATTTAGTGGCAGAAGATGGAGCCGTTATCAAGTTTACATACTGGGCTGGCTCGCCAAGTGATGAAGAGGCATGGAATAATGTGTTGGCGGCATTTGAAAAAGATCACCCAGAGATTACGTTAGAAGCAGAGATATATCCATCAGAAAACTATGTTACTAGAATTGATACGATGGTAGCAGGAAATGAATGGCCTGATGTAATGCGTCATATGTATCAGAAAGTTGGAAAGTTTAAAGAGGCAGAAGTATTCCTTGATCTAGCACCTTATATAAGCGAAGAGACAATGGCAGATTTGATTCCTGCATTTAAAGATTCCATGACTTACAATGGGCGACTAATCGGTATGCCACATCAAACAGATACATTGGGTATCTACTACAATAAGGCAATGTTTGAGGCATCTGGAATACGTATTCCAACAAGTTCAGCCGATGCTTGGTCTTGGGAAGAAATGACAGAAATTGCAGAAAAATTAAAAGCAGATCATGACTTAGATACTGTGTTTGGTGGTATTTGGGAAAATAAAAACGGATATCGTTACTTACCATTTGCATATATGAACAATGGTAGTATTTTCGAAGAAGATTTACAAACACTATCTATAAGTGAGCCAGAATTTATAGAAAGTATTCAATTATACGAAGATTGGCGTGCAGCAGATTTAGCATCAGCAACTGGATTTACACAATCAACTGCCTGTAATATGTCTTTTGTAGCAGAGCAATTAGCGTTTGTATTTTCAGGTAGCTGGCAAGGTTCTTTTATGCAAGAAAACTTCGCAGATCAATGGGGTGTAACATATATGCCGCAAAGAAATGGAAAAACAACGGGTGTTATGGGTGGAAACGGTTTGTATGCGTATCGTGAAACAAAATATCCAAAAGCGGCAGCTATCTTTATTGAGTACTTAATAAGCGCTGAACAAATGAAAGATTTTTGCGAAATTGGAAGTTTTATCCCAGTACGTCAAAGTCTAATTGATGAGGGTCTGACATACGAGGCATTTACAGAAGAGATGAAAGTATTTTCAGAGATTGTTAGTACAATCGATTCGAAAATGGCAATCGATACAACCTCAGCAAGATTTGACGAACTCAATATTATCATGTCAGAAGAAATGGACAGACTGATTATAGAGGGACGTTCAGCAGTAGACACTGTTGCGGCAATGGAAGTACGTATGCAAGAAGTAATGGACGAGTAGAGAATACGAAATACGAGAATGAGACAAGAGCTTGGAGGTAAAACGTGAAAATAACATTTTTAGGGGCAGGAAGTTCTATTTTTGTACGTAATGTACTAGGAGATTGTATGATGATAGAGTCATTAAGTGAGGCAACCTATGCGCTTTATGACATTGATGAAATGCGATTGGAAGAAAGTCGAGAAATGATGGCGAATATTAATCGCAATTCAAATTCTAGCAAGGCGACAATCGAAACCTATGCAGGCGTGGAAAATATTGGAGGAGCATTGCAAGGAGCAGACTTTGTCATTAATGCAATTCAAGTAGGTGGCTATAAGCCATCTACAGTAATTGATTTTGAAATACCAAAGAAGTATGGACTACGTCAGACGATTGCAGACACTCTTGGTATAGGTGGTATATTCAGAGCCTTGAGAACGATTCCTGTTATGGAATTTTTTGCACAGGAAATAGAGAAACACTGCCCTGATGCCTTGTTGCTAAACTATACCAATCCTATGGGTATATTGACGGGCTATTTATTACATCATACCAATGTTCATGCAGTAGGACTTTGCCATAGTGTACAAAAGTGTGCAGAAGAATTGATGACAGGTGTAGGGCTTGAGGCAGATAGCAGTGTGAATACTCGTATTGCTGGAATAAACCATATGTCATGGTTGCTTGAGATAACCCGAGATGGAAAAGACTTGTATCCAGAAATCAAACGTTTGGCAAAGGAAAAAGGGTTTCCAGAAAATGACAAGGTTCGCTTTGAAATGATGGATAAGTTTGGATACTATGTGACAGAATCTAGCGAGCACAATGCAGAATATTTACCTTACTTTATTAAGCAGACACACCCTGAATTGATAGAAGAGTTTAACATTCCGATTGATGAATATCTTAGAAGATGTGTGCGAAATATCAACCGTTGGGAAGATGCGAAAAAAGAAATTATAGATAATAAAAATCTTACGCATGTACGTTCAGTAGAATATGCAGCAAGCATGATAGAGGCAACGATTCTGAATAAGCCTTATAAATTTGGTGGAAATGTCTTAAATACAGGATTGATTACCAATTTACCTCAAAAAGCATGTGTAGAGGTACCTTGTATTATTGATGCAAGTGGAGTACAGCCAATTTATGTAGGAGAGTTGCCCGCGCAATGTGCAGCATTAAATCAAACAAATGTAAATGTGCAGTTGTTGACGATTGAGGCGGCTAAGACGAAGAAAAAAGAAACACTGTATCATGCAGCACTGCTAGACCCACATACTTCGGCAGAACTTTCGATTGATGAAATTGTAAAACTATGTGATGAATTATTAGATGCACATGGTGCAATCCTGCCAAAATATCAGTAATATTATAACCATTAAGAAATAATCTATATTATCTTAAAGTAAAGAAATAAAACTATACAAGTAAGAAGTGAGTAGGAGGAAACGATTTGCAGAAACCGACTATCGGAATCATATTAGGAGATGCGAGTGGCATAGGTACAGAAATCATGGTGAAAATGTTGGCAAGTGGGAAAATGCAAGAACTGTGTATACCACTGCTAATTGGAGATAAGCACTTGCTAGAAGAGGAATCTAAGAGACTTTCTTTGCCGATTACATATAGGGTGATTCAAGAATCTAAAGAGTTTCTACCAACAAATGGGGCGCAACTCTTAGATATCCCACACAAAGACAGAGAGAGGATTATAAGAGGACAAGTAAATGCAAGCTGTGGTGTAGCCAGTATAGCCATGATAGATACAGCAGTAGAACTTGCGAAGAATGGAATAATACAAGGAATTTGCTACGGTCCACTTAGCAAAGCGGCTATGATACAAGCAGATAGTACGGTGGTTAGTGAAACAGAATTATTTGCAAATCGGCTAGGGGTGACAGTGCAGTTTGGCGAGATAAATATGGTGGATAATGTATGGACAACGCGAGTGACAAGCCATATCCCAATTAAAGAAGTGAGCAATCACCTTTCTGTAGATAAAGTTTTAGAAAGTATTTGCTTGGCAGATAAAACACTTAAGAAAGCAGGTTATGCAAATGCTCGAATTGGTGTGGCTGCATTGAATCCACATGCAGGTGAAATGGGGCTTTGTGGTGATGAGGAAATAAGTATCATCACTCCAGCGATTGAAAAAGCAAAGGAGTTAGGCATTCATGCAAGTGGGCCTTATCCATCTGATATTTTATTTATCAAAGCTTTTGATGGCGAATTAGATGCTGGTGTAACAATGTATCATGATCAAGGGCAGATTGCGCTGAAACTAAAAGGGTTTAGCAAAGGGATTACCCTTGCTGGTGGTTTGCCAATTCCAATTACAACCTGTGCGCATGGGACTGGTTTTGATATTGTAGGAAAGAATAAAGCGAGTATAAGTTCTTTTGAAAATGCGTTGGCAGTTGTTGCGAAGATGGCTAGAATTTCGTAAGCGAAACTCTATTGTACCAAGAGAATATATAAGTATGGGGAAGCGAATATGCACGCTTCCCCATTTGTGGTGTAATAATTTAGTTTTCACATTTCTGCTCTATGTAAAAACAGTTACGTCCCAGAGAGGAGTCGAACCTCCGCACTCGCCTCCGGAGGGCGACGCTCTATCCACTGAGCTACTAGGACATATTATAGCCAGTACATAGTAACATATTTGTTTTTTTTAATCAACTCATTGTTGCAAATATGATTTACAACCGTTATAATATAAGTATATTCAAAATAAAATAAAGCATGTCTTATCTAAAATTTTAATCACCCCGAAACATTAGACGAGGAGCCGAAGAATGAAGAATAACAAAAGATTTTTCATAGTTTGTTTTACGATTGCCATCGTAGTGTGTTTGTCTATAGCTATCGTAATTTTGAACCATTTTCGAAAAAATAAAGATGATATAGGTTTATTTGTTACTATCCCCCTTTTTCTTGAAGTCACTGCGGCAGATGATGTAGAATTTGACCATGAAAATCAATTTGGCTTTCCAGTTGTTTATATGTTTCATCAAGAACCTGATGTCCCAAGAATTCTTAATGTACAGTGGGGGCAAAATGTTAGTATAGGCGAAACGGAATTCAGCATTCCAATTCGTATTCCCAATATTAAAGAGGGCGAAGTTGCAGAATTGCAAATTTATCAAATGTCACAAAAAATGATTATAGAAGAAGATGAATGGGTTAGCGATAGTGGTTGGTTAATCGATGAATCTGTATTTTATATAACGATTGAGCTCGTAGTAGAAGATGAAACAAATCGCTTTGAAATCGTAAAAACTCGTTATGAAAAAGGAAATCATGTACAAGTTGAGGATAGCCATTTTTATGAAATTATAAAAAATGATCATGCAAAAGGAAAGCCTGTAGATGAAATAAGATTTATGAATCATTATCTAGGTAGTGATTAATAATTTACAGAACTCACTGTTACAGGAAGATGATAGCTACCATCTAATATGATTGGTCTGATAAGTAAGCAATAATTCCTACTTATCAGACTTTTTAGTTATTATCTGTATATTGCAAAGTGATTTGCAAGAGCGAATGACAAGGTATAAGTTTGATGGCTAGATGAAAGAGAGAGAGAATGAAAGGCTATAAACAAGCATTTAAGAAAGCATTTCCATATACAATTCCTGTGTTGACAGGCTACTTACTCATTGGTATTGCCTTTGGTGCAATGTACGCAGAAAAAGGATATTCCTTTCTATGGGCAGGTTTGATGAGTTTGTTAGTATATGCAGGCTCAGGACAATATTTAAGTGTAAATTTTTTTGTGGCAGGTGTATCGCTTATACAAGTGATGATTTTGACATTAATGGTGAATATAAGGCATATCTTTTATGGCTTATCTTTACTTGATAAGTTTAATAAGATGGGAAAGAAACGTTGGTACATGATATTTTCACTAACGGACGAAACGTATTCTTTACTATGTGCAACCAAAGTGCCAAAGGATATAGAAGAAGATAAGTTTTTACTTGCGATTGCAATCCTTAATCAGATTTATTGGGTGGCAGGAAGCGTAATTGGAGGTATTGCAGGCAATTTTCTTCCATTTGATTCCACAGGGATTGAATTTGCGATGACAGCACTTTTTATTGTGATATTTGTAGAAAAATGGTTGGATAAGAAGAATCGTATTTCAGAAATAATCGGTGTCATTATGGCATTGATAGGGTTACAAATATTTGGAGCAGATAAATTTATATTACCAACGATGACAGCGATTGTTGCGATTTTATTTTTGGGAAGAACGAAATTAGACGGAGAAGAGAAATGCCAATAGATGCAATAACTTCATTTTTGATTATTTTAATTATGGCTCTTGTAACATTTGCAACAAGAGTTGTCCCTTTTCTTATTTTTCCAAAGGGAAAAGAAGTGCCAAAGGTGGTACAGTACTTGGGGAGAGTATTAACACCAGCAGTGATTGGACTCTTAGTAGTTTATTGTTTGCGAGAAACGAACGTACTTAGCGCACCATATGGACTTCCAGAGCTTATTGCAGGCATGACAGTAGTGGTTCTTCACGTATGGAAACGCAATAATTTGCTTAGTATAGGTGCAGGAACAGCAATGTATATGGTGCTAATTCAAACCGTTTTTGTTTGATTTGAAAATGGATATAGACTAAATTATATGCATTTGTTGGGTACAATCATTTTGAAACAGTGTATTATATTTGTTAGTAATAACAGATTCATACAGATTAGAAGCATATAAATCTTGTTGCCACATTGTTTGTGCTATGCCAGTAAGTGCATTTGTATCGGTTGTTTTTGCAAGGAGAGGAACTTTGCTTTGTTTGTTCAAAAATGAGAACACATGAGAATCTTGCACACGAAAACCGAGAACACGTGCATAAAAAATACGTTCCTGTTCAGAAAAGAGGGTGATATCCTCTTTTTTTATATTTAGCAAAATATGTAAAAGAGCGCGGCTGATTCGTGTATGTGTTACTGCTTTTGACTTTAGCAATTCGCAAAACTGTTCAAAAGATTGGTAGTGATTCAAAGAGTTTAAAATGCGATTGGCTAGTTCTTGTGAAATATCCATATATCGGCAGAGCGAGAGGGCTGTTTCATTTAAAAGTTTACTCTTTAATAGTAACGAAAAATCAGCAGAGATAATCGGGTAACGTGTGTGGTAATTTGCTTCAAATAATGAAAGAATTTCAAGTGGAACGTGCGTAGATAGTAAAGAAGTATGCACGTTAAATTCTTCTTCCTTATTGTCAAATAAACGACGAAGTGCAGTTGCAGAAGCAAAAGGGTGGTCTAGTTCCTTATTGTGATAGTGGGAACCCTCGCGTTTTATAGCAACCCATTTCATAGAGCTATGTAATTGATAAAGAGCCTTGATGTATTCGATACCAAGAATTGCATTGGGCTCAGATAGATAGCCAGATAGGGTATCATTTTGAGAATAAACAGCAAAGGCACGTTGTCTGGCAGCAGGAAAAGACAAGCCACTTTTTAAAGAAGCTTGTAGTGCTTGTTGATATTCTGGTGGTTCATCTGCAAGAATTTTTGCGATTTCATGTAGTGGTGTGACGTCCTCATATTCGCAACCAAAGCAGATGGTATCAATGCAGTTTAGTTTGTCAAATAAAGAAATTGCACCACGTGCGAAGTATTCAGCACTTCCAGTGGCGTAGTGTACAGGTAGTTCAAGAACGATAGATGCGCCACTTCGCAGTGCCATTTCGGCACGTAGGTGTTTGGGCATAAAGGCAGGGGTACCTCTTTGTACGTAATTTCCACTCATAACAACAATCGCGGCATCGGCACCTGTATTTTTAAGCGCTTGTTCTATATGGTATTTATGTCCATTATGGAAAGGGTTGTATTCTGTAATTAATCCGACTAATTTCATTGTGAAACTCCTCTTGAATATGTTATTAGAACAGATTATACTATAGATACGTATTTTTCGCAAAAAGGAAGATTGAGAGGGGATATTGTGGAGATAACAACATTAGTAGAGCTCCTAGAAAATAGAGTCTATTCAAAAATAAAAGAACAGATAGAAACAGTATATCCTGTAGATATTGCTATATTATTAAAAGAATTGAACGAAACGCAAATGCTTTTGGTTTTTCGCTTATTAACAAAAGAGGTAGCCGCAGAAACCTTTTCCTATATGCAAAGTGATGTGCGAGAACAGTTAATTAATGCCTTGACTGATTCCGAGCTTGGAGAAGTCATGGAAGAGATGTATATAGATGATACGGTAGATGTATTAGAAGAAATGCCAGCAAATGTAGTGGATCGTTTGCTATTAGCAGTGACAGATACGGGACTGCGTATAAAGATAAATACATTACTGCAATACCCAGAAGATAGTGCTGGTAGTATTATGAATGTGGATTATATAGGGCTTCAAAAGGAGATGACAGTTGCAGAAGCACTTTTGAAAATTAGGCAAGTTGGTGTGAACAAAGAGACGATTTANACATGCTATGTAACAGAAAAGCGAAAATTAATCGGTCATGTAGATGTAAAAGCGTTATTGACATCAAGTGATGAAAGAATCATAGAAAACATTATGGAAACAAACCTTTTGTATGCGCAGACACATGATGATAAAGAAGAGGTTGCAAATCAAATTAATAAATATGGCTTGATTGCAATTCCTATTGTAGATAATGAGATGTGTATGGTTGGAATTGTTACAGTTGATGATGCAATGGTGGTTATGCAAGAAGAGGCGACAGAAGATATGAGTCGTATGGCAGGGGTCGTACCAAATGAAGAATCTTATTTTGGTACATCGGTCATACAACATGCAAAGAATCGAAGTCCGTGGCTGTTGTTTTTGATGTTATCTGCGACTGTTACAGGTTTGATTTTATCACATTATGAAAATGCAATGCTTAAGATGCCACTTTTGATTACATTTGTTCCAATGTTAATGGGGACAGGAGGAAACTGTGGTTCGCAGAGTTCCACACTAATTATTCGAGGGCTTGCCTTAAATGAAATTGACTTGAAAGAGATTGTGAATGTTATATGGAAAGAAATTAGAGTAGCGTTTGTTGTTGGCATTTTTCTAGCATTAGTGAATGGGGTGCGTATCTATTTGATGTACGACCAAAATATAATGATGGCGATATCGCTTGGACTTACAATGGTGGCAGTGGTTTGTCTAGCGAAGATTATTGGAGCAACATTGCCACTCATCGCCTATAAATGTGGACTTGACCCTGCACTAATGGCAGCACCTCTTATTACAACCATCTTAGATACCAGTACGATTGTTGTATATTTTACAATTATAAAATTTGTATTCAAAATATAGGATTGCTCTTAAAAATAGACAATCCACTACTTGTAAGCAGTATATATTTGCGTTATAATTAAGGAGCGAAAATATTTGAGGAAAAACGAAAGGAGTCGTTCAAAAATGGGGTTTATCGATGAAATTAAGACCAGAGCAAAAGTAGACAAGAAAGTAATAGTGCTACCAGAAAGTGAAGATGCTCGTACATATGAAGCGGCAGCAACAGTTCTAAAAGAGGGAACAGCAGATCTAGTAATTATAGGAAAGCAAGAAGATGTGCAGAAGAATGGAGCTGGATTTGATATCTCTGGTGCAGTTATTATAGACCCAGCAACTTCTGAAAAGACAGAGGAATATGTAAAGAAATTAGTAGAGCTTAGACAAGCAAAAGGAATGACAGAAGAGCAGGCAAGAGACTTACTACAGAATAACTACACATATTTTGGTGTTATGATGGTGAAGATGAAAGATGCAGACGGTATGGTTTCAGGAGCCTGTCATTCAACAGCAGATACACTTAGACCCTGTTTACAGATTTTAAAAACAAAGCCAGGAACAAAATTGGTATCCTCTTTCTTCGTTGTAGTGGTGCCAGATTGTGAGATGGGTGAAAAAGGAACCTTTGTCTTTAGTGACTGTGGGTTAGAACAAAACCCAGATGCAGAGAAGTTAGCAGCTATCGCAGGATCATCGGCAGACTCTTTTAAAATGTTAGTAGGGAATGAACCAAGAGTAGCGATGTTATCACATTCTACACTCGGAAGTGCAAAACACGCAGATGTAGATAAGGTAGTGGAAGCGACACGCATAGCAAAAGAAAGTTACCCAGATGTAATGATAGATGGTGAGTTGCAATTAGATGCAGCGCTTGTGCCATCAATCGGTGCAGAAAAAGCACCAAATAGCCAAGTGGCAGGACGGGCAAATGTTTTAGTATTTCCAGATTTAGATGCGGGCAATATTGGCTATAAATTGGTACAACGCTTAGCAAAGGCAGAGGCTTATGGACCAATAACACAAGGAATTGCAGCACCAGTCAATGATTTATCAAGAGGTTGTAGTGCAAGTGATATCGCGGGTGTAATTGCAATTACAGCAGTACAATGTGCAAATAGTTAGATTTAAGGTGATACAGATTTTTTAAAGAATGGTATTTAAGAATATAACAAAAATAAAAGAATATTGGGAGGATACTAGATGAACATTTTAGTAATTAACTGTGGAAGCTCTTCATTGAAATTTCAATTAATTTCTTCGGCGACAGAAGAAGTGGTAGCAAAAGGAATTTGTGAGAGAATTGGAATTGATGGAAGTTTAACTTACCAACCAGAGGGTGGCGAAAAAGAGAAATCAGCGCTAGCAATGCCAACACATAAAGAGGCAATTCAATTTGTAGTGGAAGCACTTGCAAATTCAAAAACGGGCGTTATCAAAACCTTAGATGAAATTCAAGCAGTGGGACATCGTTTGGTGCATGGTGGAGAGAAATTTGCATCTTCTGCACTTATTACAGAAGAGATGATTCAAGCAGTAGAAGAATGTAACGAATTAGCACCACTTCATAATCCAGCGAACTTAATCGGCGTTAGAGCATGTCAAGAATTAATGCCGAATGTACCTATGGTTGGTGTGTTTGACACAGCATTTCATCAGTCAATGCCAGACAAAGCATATATGTATGGTTTGCCATATGAATACTATGAAAACTACAAAGTGAGAAAATATGGTTTTCACGGAACAAGTCATCGTTTTGTTGCAGAACGAGCATGTGAAATTCTTGACAACAAAGATGCAAAAGTAATTGTTTGCCACTTAGGAAATGGTTCTAGCATTTGTGCAGTAAATGCTGGGAAATCTGTAGATACTTCTATGGGACTTACACCACTTGAGGGCTTGGTTATGGGAACACGCTGTGGAGATATCGACCCTACAATTATGGAATTTATCGCAGAAAAAGAGGGCTTAGATATAAAAGGCGTTATGGCTGTCTTAAATAAAAAGTCGGGAGTTGTCGGACTTTCTGGTACATCAAGTGACTTTAGAGATTTGAACGATGCGATGGACGCAGGAGACGAGCGAGCAAGACTTGCGCTTGAAGTATTTGCATATCGTGTAGCGAAATATGTTGGTAGTTACGTAGCAGCAATGAACGGGGTAGATTTAATAGCGTTTACAGCAGGAATCGGCGAAAATGATCACTGGGTACGCGAAAATACTTGTAAATATTTAGGGTATTTAGGAATCGAGTTTATGCCAGAAGCAAACAACGTTCGTGGAGTGGAAACAGTACTATCTACACCAGATTCAAAAGTAAAAGTTATGATTATTCCAACCAATGAAGAGTTGGCGATTGCAAGAGAAACACTAGCTTTAGTATAAAAAGTATTGACAAAATAGCTTTACATGGTATAATTACAAGGTATGTAAAGCAACACAGACCAAATAATCTATCATTTGGATTATAATAGAAGTGTATATGAATTTTAAGGAGGTGTAGCCCCGTGTCAATTTGTCCAAAGAATAAATCTTCAAAGGGAAGAAGAGACAAAAGAAGAGCAAACTGGAAGATGAGCCCAGTGAATCTTGTAAAATGTAGCAAGTGTGCAGAACTTATGATGCCACACAGAGTATGTAAATCATGCGGATCTTATAATAAAAAAGAGATTATTGCGACAGCAGAATAAAAATGTAAGTAGCACTCAAGGACGAGGTTCTTGAGTGCTATTTTTATATAAATAGGAAATTACGTCCTATTATATAAAAAGCCTCCAGTGGAACACGCTACAGCGTACAATGTGGATATTGCAAATTGCGATCGCCGCAGGCGAGAGTTTCGTTTTGCGAAACTCTTATTGTACTACATTTTCGCCAAACACGTCACAAACACGTCTACACGCAAAAAATGATTGATTTTTAACAAAATGTCTAGTAAAATTAATAATAGAATGCTAGGAGGGAAATCATGGCAAATATGACGAAAATTGTACTTGATGCAATGGGTGGCGATAATGCACCAACCGAAATTATGAAAGGCGCAATAAAGGCCGTTAAGCAAAGAAGTGATATACAAGTAATCTTGGTAGGACAAGAAGAGATAATACAGGAATCTTTGAAAAATCAGGACTATCCAAGTGAGCAAATAAAGATTGTAAATGCAAGTGAAGTCATTGAGATGGCAGAATCACCGGTATTGGCAATTCGTAAAAAGAAAGATTCGTCCATCGTAGTAGGACTTAATATTGTAAAACGTGGTGAGGCAGATGCATTTGTTTCAGCAGGTAGCACAGGTGCAGTATTGGCAGGCGGACAGTTAATTGTAGGCAGAAGTAAAGGAGTGGAACGTCCACCACTAGCACCATTATTGCCAACGACAAAAGGTGTTACACTATTAGTTGATTGTGGAGCGAACGTTGATGCTAGAGCATCGCATTTGGTACAATTTGCAAAGATTGGTTCAATCTATATGGAGCACGTTGTTGGAATAAAAAATCCACGTGTTGCGATTGTGAATATCGGAGCAGAAGAAGAAAAAGGCAACGCCTTAGTCAAAGAAACGTTTCCACTGCTTAAAGAATGTACAGATATTAATTTTATTGGCAGTATAGAGGCAAGAGAGATACCAAAAGGTGGTGCCGATGTTATTGTCTGTGAGGCATTTACAGGTAATGTAATACTGAAATTATTTGAGGGTGTTGGAATGGCGTTGATGAGTAAAATAAAAGAGGGTATGCTTTCCAATTTTCGCTCAAAAATAGGCGCACTCCTTTTAAAGCCAGCACTTAAGAAAACGCTAAAGCAATTTGATGCAAGCGAGCATGGTGGTGCACCATTGCTTGGACTAAAAGGACTTGTTGTAAAGGCACATGGTAGTTCAAAGAGTCAAGAAATATGTAACGCAATTTTACAATGTGTTGCATTTAATGAACATGATATAAACACAAAGATACAAGAGTTATTGTAGGAGAGCGCATATGGAATTTGAGAAGATACAAGGAATTATCGCAGATGTGTTAAGTGTAGATGCTGACGACATTACAAATGAAACAACATTTGTAGATGATTTGGGAGCAGACTCTTTGGATATTTTTCAAATTATTATGGGAATTGAAGAAGAATTTTGCATTGAGATTCATGATGAGTTAGCGCAAAAAATTATTACAGTTGGAGATGCTCTAGAGCAGATAAAAAACGCAGTATAAGATACTGTGTGAACAAACAGGGAAAGCCCGTTAGGGCTTTTTCTCTTTAAGGGAGAGAATGTGTTGAGTACAAAGGCAGCGAATTTTGAAGAAAAAATAGGATATGTGTTCAAAGATAGTGCGTTACTAGAACAAGCCATGCGACACCGTTCCTATGCAAATGAAAATAAAATGGCAAAGACGCAGAGCAATGAAAGATTAGAATTTTTAGGCGATGCAGTGTTAGAGCTTATATCAAGCCAATACCTTTTCTTTGCAAATACGAATATGCTAGAGGGCGATTTGACAAAGTTAAGAGCAAGTCTTGTATGTGAACCATCTTTAGCAACATGCGCTAGAGAGCTTGATTTAGGGGACTTTTTGAAGCTTGGAAAAGGTGAAAATAGCAATGGTGGAAGAAATCGTGACTCCCTATTATCAGATGCATTTGAAGCGCTAATAGGTGCAATTTATATTGACGGAGGCTATGGCGAGGCTGAAAAATTTGTAAAGAGTATTGTGTTAAAAGATATAGAGAAAAAGCAATTATTTTACGATAGCAAAACCATCTTACAAGAGATGGTGCAAGAAGATAAGCATAATACACTGCAGTATCGACTTGTAAAGGAAGTTGGACCAGATCATGAAAAAGTGTTTGTGTCAGAAGTATGCATTAATGAAGTATGCTATGGTACAGGCGAGGGTCCCTCTAAAAAAGTTGCAGAGCAAAAGGCGGCATATCAAGCAATATTAAAATTACAGAATGAGAAAGCTTAGAAAAGGTGTTTTATGTATTTAAAATCAATAGAAGTGCAAGGGTTTAAGTCATTTGCCCATAAGATAATGTTTGAATTTCATAATGGAATTACTGCGATTGTAGGACCAAATGGAAGTGGAAAGAGTAATGTTGCCGAAGGTGAACAAAGAATTAAACAACTGCGTGGTGGAACTATGCAAGATGTTATTTTTGCAGGAACAGAAAATAGAAAAGCACTTAGTTATGCAACAGTAGCAATTACGCTTGATAATTCGGACCATCAACTCCCGATTGAATTTGAAGAAGTAACGATAACAAGAAAATTATACCGTTCTGGAGAAAGTGAATATCTGATTAATGGAAGTGCTTGTAGGCTAAAGGACATTAATGAGCTTTTTTATGATACTGGAATTGGGAAAGAGGGATACTCAATCATTGGACAAGGGCAAGTTGATAAGATATTGAGTGGAAAGCCTGAAGAACGCCGCGAATTGTTAGATGAAGCAGCAGGAATTGTAAAATTTAAGAGAAGAAAGCATACATCGCTTAAAAAATTAGAATCAGAGCAACAAAACTTGCTAAGAGTAAAAGATATCTTAGCTGAATTAGAACGTCAATATAAACCACTTGAGGAACAATCGGAAACGGCTAGAGAATATCTACGAAAAAAAGAAAGTTTAAAAGTTTATGACATTAATATGTTTTTGTTAGAAACACAAAGACAACGAGACATAATTAGCGAAATAGATGAAAAGATAGAAATTGCAGAAACACAAATGCAAGAAACAAACGATAAGTATGTATTGATGAAAGAAGATTATGCGTCTGTTGAAGATGAAATGGATATGATTGAATCTTTGATTGATGCGTCAAAACAGCAATTAAATGAGACAACTCTTTTAAAACAGCGACTTCAAAATCAAATTGAACTTTTAAAAGAACAAATTCATAGTGTGCATTTGAGTGATGAACATTATAAGCAACGTGAAACAAACATTTCAGAGGGAATCCGTGAACGTAATCAAACACTAGAAACTATACAGGCACAACAAAAAAGCATTCAAGAAGAGCTAGAATCTAAGCAAAAAAACGAAACAAAAGCAAAACAAGCCTTAGAAGAGGCGCATACAAAAGTAGAAACACTAAGCCAAAGTATTGATGAAAAGCAAACGCAAATCAGAGAGCTTTTAGGTACACGTACATCAACCAGTGCAAAGGTTCAACATTATAGTACAATGATGGACCAACTAAGAGTAAAAAAAGCAGAAATCAATCAAAGGCTTATTCATATTGCAAGTGAAGAAAAAGAAAGAGCAGAGCAATATACAAAGCTAGAAAAAGAACTAGAGCAGATAGCAAAAGAAGTACAAACGCAACAAGAAAAGCAACAAGATGCAAAGAGTGCAATTACATCTATTCAAACAGAAATTAGCGAAAAAAACACAGCATTAAATGGAGCTATGCAACTATATCATCGTGAAAAATCGCGCTTGGATTCACTTACGAATTTAACGGAAAGATATGATGGATATGGAAATAGTATTCGACGAGTAATGGAATTAAAAGAAACGCACACAGGGCTACTCGGTGTTGTTGCAGATATTATTAAAGTAGACAAGAAGTATGAAATTGCAGTGGAAACAGCACTTGGTGGAAGTATTCAAAATATTGTTACATCTGATGAAAATACTGCCAAAGAAATGATTGCATACTTGAAAAAGAATAAATATGGGCGTGCAACCTTTTTGCCAATTAGTAGTGTGAATGGTAAACAAAGTACGATACAAGCAGATGTGTTAAAAGAAACAGGGGTAATTGGCGTTGCGAGTACATTGATAAATATTGACAAAAAATTTGAAGGGATTGGCAATCAATTATTGGGAAGAACATTGATTGTAAATCATATAGATACAGGGATTGCATTATCAAGAAAATACAGGCAATCATTACGTATTGTTACTTTAGAGGGAGAATTGATTAATCCAGGTGGTGCAATGTCAGGTGGTGCATTTAGGAATGCGAGTAACCTACTTGGACGACGACGTGAAATTGAAGAACTAGATAAGCAGGTTCAAAATTTGAAACTCTCTATGGTAGAAGCTGAAAAAGAACTAGAAATTCTAAAAGAAAAACGTATGAAAAGTTATGCACTTGTAGAAGAAGTAAAAGAACAGCTACAACAGGCTTATATGGAACAAAACACATTGAAAATAAGTGCAGAGCAAGTGCTGTTACAACAAAAGAATATCGAAGATTCTTCTCGTATGCTTAAAGAAGAAAGCACGAAAATAGAAGAAGAGACTGTGAAAATTTTAGAGGAACAAGAGTCTATTGGAGGAGAACTTAAGTCATCAGAAGAACTCGAAAAGCGTATTATCTTAGAAATAGAGAAAGCAAGTGAAGAGCTAAGTGCAGAAAAAGAAAAAGAAAGCGTTGCATCAAGTGAGGCAGAACTTGTACACGTGGACGTGGTACAGTTGGAACAAAAGCATAATTTTGCAATAGAGAATACAAGCCGTATCGAAGATGAAGTAAAAGCTTTGGAAGTGGAATTAAGCGAGATTAACACAAGCAAAACACACTCTAACAAGGAAGTGGTTGAAAAAGAAGAAAAAATCACAGAATTGCAGTTAAAAGTAGATGATTCTAAGGAATTATTTGAAGAGATAGATATAGAGATAACAAAGCATGAGACAGAGAAAGAGACACTACAAAAGAAAAATAAATCTTTGATTGAAAAGAGAGAATTACTATCAAAAAGTATTGCAGAGTTAGATAAAGAGATTTATCGTTTAAATGCAAGAAGAGAAGATAGTGTGGAAGCCTCTGAAAAGCAAATCGAATACATGTGGGAAGAATACGAAATTACTTATGGTCATGCACAGGAGTTGCGAGATGAAACATTGACAGATTTATCACAGATGAAAAGAGATATACGTTCATTAAAGACGCAGATTCGTGAATTAGGAAGTGTTAATGTAAATGCTATTGAAGAGTTTAAAGAATTATCAGAAAGATACGATTTCTTAAAGACACAGCATGATGATTTGATTGAAGCAGAGCAAACACTGATACAGATTATTGATGAATTGGATACTTCTATGCGAAAGCAGTTTAAAGAGAACTTTGAACAAATTTCAAAAGAATTTGATAAGGTGTTTAAAGAATTATTTGGTGGTGGAAAAGGAACCTTACAATTAGCAGAAGATGAAGATATATTGGAGGCAGGCATTGTAATCATTGCGCAGCCACCAGGCAAGAAACTGCAGAATATGATGCAATTATCTGGTGGAGAAAAAGCATTGACAGCAATTTCGCTCCTCTTTGCAATTCAAAATCTAAAACCGTCACCATTTTGTCTATTAGATGAAATCGAGGCGGCACTAGATGATTCGAATGTAGTTCGCTTTGCAAAATACCTAGATAAGTTGGCGAAACGCACACAGTTTATTGTAATTACGCATAGGCGAGGAACGATGGCAGAATCTGATAGACTCTATGGAATCACAATGCAGGAAAAAGGTGTTTCAGCACTGGTTTCTGTTGATTTATTAGAGGGAGAATTAGACGAATCGTAGGTTGACTTATAGCATAGATTAGGAGGAAATATGGCAGAAGAACAAGGTTTTTTTAAGCGTTTGGTATCAGGACTTTCAAAGACAAGAGATAACATTGTTGCAGGTATAGATAACGTTTTTAGTGGATTTTCAAAGATTGACGACGACTTTTATGAAGAGTTAGAAGAAACATTAATCATGGGAGATATGGGTGTGCAAACCACCTATGACATTCTTGCGGATCTTAAAGAACGCGTAAAGAAAGAGCATATTAAGGAACCTTTAGACTGTAAAGAGTTGTTAATAGAAAGTATACGAAATCAAATGCATGTCTGTGAAACGGCATACGAATTTGAAGAAAAAACATCGGTTGTGCTTGTAATTGGTGTCAATGGTGTTGGTAAGACGACTACCATTGGGAAGTTGGCAGGCAAGTTAAGAGGACAAGGGAAAAAAGTAGTACTAGCAGCGGCAGATACATTTCGAGCAGCAGCAGGTGAACAATTAGAAGAGTGGGCCAATAGAGCAAATGCAGATTTAATCAAAGGGCAGGAGGGTTCAGACCCAGCAGCGATTGTGTATGACGCCGTAGCGTCAGCAAAAGCAAAACACGCAGATGTGCTACTTTGTGATACGGCAGGACGTTTGCATAACAAGAAAAATCTAATGGAAGAACTGCGAAAAATCAACCGTATTGTAGAGCGTGAATATGCAAATGCTCACCGGGAAACGCTTGTAGTGTTAGATGGGACAACAGGGCAAAATGCATTGGCACAGGCGAGAGAATTTAAAGAAGTTGCCGATATTACGGGCGTGATTCTGACAAAGATGGACGGAAGCGCAAAAGGTGGTATTGCAGTGGCGATACAATCCGAATTACAGATTCCGATTAAGTATATTGGTGTTGGCGAAAAAATGGAAGATTTGCAAAAATTTGATTCGGATACATTTGTAAATGCGTTATTTGAAACGGGGGAACATAAGTAATGTTGACATTGGAAAAATTCAAACAGGCAAGTGAACTGGTACAAAAGGTAACCAATCCGACGAAATTGATTTACAGTGGTTATCTCAGCGAGCAAATAGGTGGAGCGGTTTATTTAAAGCCAGAGAATATGCAACATACAGGTGCATATAAACTAAGAGGTGCTTATTATAAAATTAGTACACTGACAAAAGAAGAAAAAGAGCGAGGGCTTATCACAGCCTCAGCAGGAAACCATGCACAAGGTGTTGCCTATGCAGCGAAAGCATTTGGCACAAAAGCAACCATTGTAATGCCAACGGTTACACCACTTATTAAAGTGAATCGAACAAAGAGTTATGGTGCAGAAGTGGTTTTATATGGTGATGTATATGACGACGCCTATCAAAAAGCATGTGAATTAGCAGAATCAAATGGATACACCTTTGTACACCCTTTTGATGACCTTGATATTGCAACAGGGCAAGGCAGTGTTGCAATGGAGATTATGGAAGAACTTCCAACAACGGATTATATCCTTGTTCCAGTTGGTGGTGGTGGCCTTATTAGTGGTGTTGCAACACTTGCGAAAATGCTAAATCCAAATGTGAAAATTATTGGTGTGGAGCCTGTAGAAGCAGCGAGTATGCAAGCTGCGTTACAAGCAGGGGAAGTGGTGTGTTTGCCAAGTGCAAATACTATTGCAGATGGCACGGCAGTAAAAGAAGTTGGAAAGCAAAATTTCCCTTATGTGCAAAAATATGTTGATGAAATGCTACAAATCGAAGATGATGAGCTAATCGGCGTTTTTCTTGATATGGTAGAAAATCACAAAATGGTGGTAGAAAATTCGGGTTTGCTATCGGTAGCAGCACTTAAACAACTTGATTTGCAAGGCAAGAATGTGGTGTGTATATTAAGTGGTGGCAATATGGACGTAATCACGATGGCGTCCGTTGTACAGCATGGGCTGATTCAAAGGGATAGAATATTTTCGGTATCTTTACTGTTACCAGATAAAGCAGGAGAATTGGTGCGAGTAGCACAGACAATCGCAGACAATAATGGAAATGTAATTAAGCTAGAACACAATCAATTTGTAAGCACAAATCGAAACGCAGCGGTTGAACTTCGCATTACGATGGAGGCATTTGGACCAGAGCATAAACAAGAAATATTAAAAGCCTTAGATGAAAAAGGATTTAGACCAAAGACAATCAGCGCAAAATTATACTAAAAAAGGAGAGACGACATGAAAAAAATCGAAATGACAACGCCACTTGTGGAAATGAATGGAGATGAGATGACACGTATCCTATGGGATATGATTAAAGAACATTTATTACTTCCATTTATTGATTTGAAAACAGAATACTATGATTTGGGTTTAGAATATCGAAATGAAACAGACGATCAAGTTACGATTGATTCTGCAAATGCAACGAAAAAATACAAAGTAGCAGTGAAGTGCGCAACGATTACCCCAAATGCTGACAGAGTAAAAGAGTATTCGCTTAAATCTATGTGGAAGAGTCCAAATGGAACAATTCGTGCCATGCTAGATGGAACAGTTTTTCGAGCACCGATTGTCGTAAAAGGTATAGAACCTTGTGTGAAGAATTGGAAATATCCGATTACGATTGCAAGACACGCGTATGGAGATGTGTACAAAGGTACAGAGATGAAAGTGGCAAGTGCAGGCAGTGCAGAACTGGTATTTACAGATGAAAATGGAAAAGAAACCAGAGAGAAGATACACGATTTTACAGGAGCAGGTATTCTGCAAGGAATGCATAACATAGATGAATCAATTAAAAGTTTTGCACACAGTTGTTTTGATTATGCTCTTGATATAAAACAAGATTTATGGTTTGCAACAAAAGATACCATTTCAAAACAATATGACCATACGTTTAAAGATATATTTGCTGAAATATTTCAAGCAGAATATGAAACACGCTTTAAAGAAGCAGGCATTACATATTTCTATACACTTATTGATGACGCAGTTGCTCGTGTTATGAAGTCAGAGGGTGGATATATTTGGGCGTGTAAAAATTACGATGGAGATGTAATGAGCGATATGATTTCTTCTGCGTTTGGCTCATTGGCAATGATGACATCTGTGTTGGTATCCCCAGAGGGGTATTACGAATATGAAGCAGCACATGGAACAGTGCAACGTCATTATTATCAACATTTAGAGGGAAAAGAAACATCTACAAACTCCGTAGCAACAATTTTTGCTTGGTCGGGAGCGCTTCGAAAACGCGGGGAATTAGATGGAAATCAAGAATTGGTTACATTTGCAAAACGCTTAGAAGATGCAACACTTCAAACGATTGAAAATGGAGAGATGACAAAAGATTTGGCATTGATTACAAGTATTGCAAACCCAACTGTGTTAAATAGTGAGGCGTTTATTAAGAAAGTAGCAGAGAGATTATAGAAGTATAGAATGCAAGACAAAAAATTCATAGACACAATGGGAATCCTTTAAGCAAGGGATTCCCATTTTTCGTATAATGATTCTAGCTTGGCATTTACATCGTCCTTTTCAAGTGCTAGTTCTTGGCATCTTACAGAATTTGTATAAACTTCAGGTGTTGCAAGTAATGCGTCAATCGTGTTGATTCGCTCTTCGAAGTTCGAAATTTGTTCTTCTGTTTTTTGCAAATCATTTTCACGTTTTCGTTCTTTTGCTTGCTGTTTCTTTTGCTCTTGCCAGTCATTTTTCTGCATGGAATTATCTTTTGTTTCATTGATAGTAACGGGTGTACTATCAAGAGTCGCCTTTTTTTCTAAATAATAATCGTAATTTCCAAGATAGTTATAAAACTGTTGATTCTGTAGTTCTACAATCCTCGTTGCTGTTTGATTGATGAAATAGCGATCATGTGAAACATAGAGTATTGTTCCCTCATAAGCATTTAATGCTTGTTCGAGTATTTCCTTAGAGGCAATATCAAGATGATTTGTCGGTTCATCAAGGATTAAAAAATTTGCCTTTGAAAGCATAAGTTTTGCTAGTGAAACACGTCCACGTTCCCCACCACTTAGAGTAGAAATTGTCTTATAGACATCATCACCTGTGAATAAAAATGCAGCGAGTGTGTTTCGAATAGCTGTGTTTGTCAATGTAGGTGAAGCATCTGAAATTTCATCAAAGATAGTATTATCTTTATTTAACTCGTTGTGATCTTGGTCGTAGTAACCGATACTTACATTGGAGCCTAATCGAAAAGTACCAGTATCGGGCGAAACCAATTCATTTAGAACTTTGAGAAATGTAGATTTTCCAGTTCCATTTTCACCAATGAGTGCAATGTGTTCGGTTCGCTTTATATCTAAATTAACATTTTGAAATAATGTGTTTGTGTTGTAGGCTTTGGATAAGGTATCTACCTGTAAAACATCTTTTCCACTGGTATGAGAGGGGATTAACTTTAATCGCATGTCGGCATCTAATTCTTGTGGTTTTTCTAAGCGTTCAACCTTAGAGAGCATTTTTTCACGACTTTCAGCTCGTTTAATAGATTTCTCACGATTAAAGGACTTTAACTTGTCGATAACTTCCTCTTGGTGACGTATGGTTTGTTGTTGGTTTAAATATGCTTTAATCTGTATTTCTCGTGCTTGCTGCTTTTTATAAGCATAGTCTGTATAATTACCGATATAAGTAGAGAGCTTTCCTTGCTCAACTTCAATTACTTTTGTTACAACGCGATTTAGAAAATAACGGTCATGAGATACAATAAGTACAGCACCAGAATAGCTACGTAAGTAAGTCTCAAGCCAAGCGATGGAGGGTAAGTCTAAATGGTTTGTTGGTTCATCAAGTAATAAAACATCGGGTTTAGTTAAGAGTAGTTTGCAAAGTGCAACCCGTGTTTTTTGTCCACCAGAAAAAGTGGTAATCATTTTTTGAAAATCAGATTCGGCAAATCCAAGCCCTTTCAAAATACCGATAATTTCACTTTCGCAAGCATAACCATTCTTTTGATCGTATTCTTCACGTAAGCGATTGTAAGTAGAAAGTTTTGTCTCTAATTTGGCACCAGATAAGTATTCTAGTTCTTGTGCGAGTACTTGTATAGATGTTTCTAATTCAAAGATATCTTTTTTTGCACTTTTTACTTCTTCATAAAGAGATATATCTGTTGGAAATTCTTGGTGTTGCGATAAGTATCCGATTGTCTTTCCTTTCGCAAGAATAATCTCGCCTGCGTCCAATGAAAGTTCTTTCATAATCATTTTAAGTAGTGTAGACTTTCCAGCACCATTAACGCCGACAAGTGCTGCCTTTTCTCTATGTTCAATATGAAATGACGAATCCTTTACGATAGATTGTTCGCCAAATGCTTTTGTAATATTATGACAAGCTAAAACCATAACTAACCTCCCTGTGTTTATCCCTTTTATTATATCCTAAACACTACAAAATACAACTAAAATTTGACTTTAAAGGTGCGAGTAGCTATAATAAATACAAGATTATGTTTGGGAGGAAACGAATTTGGAAGAAAAAGAAATTTCGCAAGCCGTCATAAGGAGACTGCCAAGATATTATAGATATTTAGGTGAATTACTAGAAGATGGTGTGGAGCGTATTTCATCGAGTGCATTGAGTAAAAAAATGAATGTCACAGCATCACAAATTCGACAAGACCTAAATAACTTTGGTGGCTTTGGACAACAAGGTTATGGGTATAAAGTGTCGTATTTATATACAGAAATTGGTAGAATTTTAGGATTGGACGAATCGCATAATATCATTATTATCGGTGCAGGAAATCTAGGTCAGGCATTGGCGAATTATACATCATTTGAGAAACGAGGTTTTATTTTAAGGGGTGTATTTGATATCAATCCAGCATTAGAAAATCAAAGTATTCGTGGTGTCAAGATACATATGATACGAGAACTAAAGGATTATATAAAGGACAATGATATAGAGATTGCACTATTAACACTTCCAAAAAGTGAAGCCGTTAGTGTGGCGAATTTGGCAGTTGAGGGTGGTATACAGGCGATTCTAAACTTTGCACATACAGACCTTGATTTACCAGAAAATATTGTTGTGGAAAATGTACATTTATCAGAAAGTTTGATGCGACTATCTTATAATTTAAGTCGTTATCAAGAAGAACATAAGACGAAATAACAATATAAGTAACGTGTACTGGGTAGCAAATGCTATTCGTTACACGTTACTTTGAATTAAAGGATACAAATAAAATCTTTGAAAGGGATAACATATGAAGAAATATAGTAGAGTTTGTGCAAGAATCGACCTTGATACAGTGAAACACAATATTGAGAATATACATGCTTCACTAATGCCAGAAACGCAAATGATGTTAGTGTTAAAAGCAGATGGCTATGGACATGGTGCATTACCAATCGCAAGGCTTGCAGAAGTAGAAAGCTTTGTATGGGGATTTGCACTAGCAACCGTAGAAGAGGCTGTGTTTCTTAGGCGAAATGGGATACAAAAACCATTACTTACACTTGGCTGTTTATTTTCGGAGAATTATGAAGATGTAATAAAGCATGATATTCAAGTGATGATTTATCAACTAGAAGAAGCAAGGGCATTATCGAAATGTGCAGTGGCAATGAAGAAAAAGGTATCCATTCATATTAAATTAGATACTGGAATGGGTAGGATTGGTTTTGAGACGACAAAAGAAAATATAGCGCGGATACAAGAAATACATGCTTTGCCGAATCTAAACCTACTTGGGTTGGCAACACATTTTGCAAAAGCCGATGAAGAGGATAAAACATTTACCAATAAGCAAATAGAACGCTTTATATGGATACGAGATGCTTTACAAGAGAACAACATTGCTTTTCCTTATACGCACCTTGCAAATAGTGCAGCAGTATTAGATATGAAACATAGCCATATGGACTTGGTACGTGTAGGAATTGCAATACATGGCTTATATCCATCAGAGAGTGTAAATCATGAGGAGGTGATATTAGAGCCAACTCTTTCACTTAACAGTCGTGTTTCGTATGTGAAATGGGTGGAAGCAGATACACCGATTGGTTATGGTGGAACGTATATTACAAAGAAAAAAAGTAGGATTGTAACGGTGCCAGTTGGGTATGCAGATGGTTATCCACGCAGTTTATCAAACAAAGGCAAGGTTCTGATTCGTGGAAAAAAATTGCCTATTATAGGTCGTATCTGTATGGACTATTTGATGGTAGATGCAACGCATCTTGCCGAAGTGGAACTTGGGGATATAGTTACACTCATTGGGGAACAGCAAGGCGAAAGGATTACAGTCGCAGAATTGGGTGCATTATCAGAGCGATTTCCTTATGAATTTGTATGCGATTTGAGCAAGCGTATTCCACGAGAGTACTTGCAAAACAATCAAGTAGTGGAACAAATAGATTATTTATAAAAATTGTCAAATGCTACAATATGTGATAAAATAAATAGGTTAATTTGATATACATATAAGTAAGAAAGGGAAGTATAAAATGGCAGGACATTCAAAGTTTGCAAATATAAAGCATAAAAAGGAAAAAAATGACGCAGTACGTGGTAAGATTTTTACGAAAATTGGTCGGGAATTGGCAGTTGCAGTAAAAGAGGGTGGCGGCATAGACCCAGTGAATAATAGCAGACTGCGTGATGTAATCGCAAAGGCGAAAGCAAACAATATGCCAAATGACAATATAGAGAGAAGTATACGAAAAGCTGCAGGGGACGCAGATGCATCAAACTATGAACGTGTCACATATGAGGGCTATGGTCCAAATGGAACAGCGCTTATTGTAGAGGCGTTGACAGATAATAAGAACCGAACAGCGTCTAATGTACGAAATGCATTTACAAAGGGAAGTGGAAGTATTGGAACACAGGGGTGCGTATCATTTATGTTTGATTCAAAAGGACAGATTCTTGTTGCAAAGGAAGAGTGTGAATTGGACGGAGATGAATTTATGATGTTAGCATTAGAATCGGGTGCAGATGATTTTCTAGAAGAAGAGGATAGTTATGAGATTTTAACAGCTCCTGAAACATTTAGCGAGGTTCGTTTGGCTCTTGAGGATAAGGGAATTGCTATGGAAGTAGCACAAGTTACCATGATTCCACAGACATGGGTCGCACTAGAATCAGAAGTTGATATAAAAAATATTACAAAAATTTTAGATTTGCTAGAAGAAGATGAGGACGTACAAGAAGTGTATCATAATTGGGACGAATAGGGGAGATACGATGGATACAGAACTAAAGCAAAAATTAGAAGAATTGTTTGAAGATGCAAAGTCATACAAATTTTCAAAAGATGAGTACAAAGCAACATTTCAACGTGCTTATGGAGAATATGAGACTGTGTTTGAACAAATTGCGATAATCTGTGGTGAATCAAAAGAACGGATAACAGAGTTTGCAGCCGTTTTGCCTGCATTACTAAAAAGCGAGCTAGTAAAGCTTACAGCTAAGCGAAAAAAAGAGGCACTTCAAATGGAATACAATACGGTTATGGTTACCTATATCATACCGTTGTTAGGAAATTATAGCAAAAATGGAACTCTAGATTTGTTAATAGAGGAATTAATAAAACAATGGAATGAGGTAGGAACAGGTACAATGCCGATTGGAAGAGCAAGTTTTGGGGAGATTCAAGGTGGTTTTAAATCACGCTTTTGCTATATCACAACGGCAGTGTGTAAGAATTTACAGGAAACAGATGATTGCTATGAACTGAATTTGCTTAGAAATTATAGAGATACATATCTATTAAAAGAAAAAGATGGCGCAGAACTTGTGGAAAGATATTATGACATTGCACCTACGATAGTAAAGCGTATTGAGCGAGAAACAGATGCAAATAGTATTTACAAAAATATATGGCAGACATATTTAAAACCTTGTGTCAATTATATTGAAGAGAAGAACTATACATCTTGTAAAACTCTGTACACAAAGATGGTTAGAGAATTACAGCATACATATATAGTAGGGGAGTTATGAAAGCTAAGGGGGAAGTATAATGGCTTCAAGGAAGAAGAAACCGACAAAAAAACGAACGACGAAAAATTTTTTGCGAGGAGAAATCATCGTATGGGTTAGTCTGGCAATCAGCATACTGTTATTGATTAGCAATTTTGGATTGGCAGGGTTTATCGGCAAAGCAATTTCAGAGGGTATGATTAAAATATTTGGTTTGCTTGCATATATTTTACCTATTGTATTGTTTGTGGCAGTGGCATTTTTTGTATCGAATAAAGAGAATAAAATAGCTTATATAAAAGGGAGTGCAGGTATCGTCATGCTCTTTTTAGTGGGGGCATTTTTAGAATTAGTAGCATATAAAGGCGGGGTGCTTGGACAAGCGATTGTTGATGTGCTAAAACCAGCGATTGGTACAATAGGAACTTATGTTGTCATCATTGTATTGCTTATCATATGTGCAATTATCATTACAGAGAAGTCGTTACTTAAAGGCGTGAAAAGTGGTAGTGCAAAAGCGTCAGGGCATATGAAAAGAATGGCAGATGTTCACAAGGAACAGACACAAGAAAAACGAAAACAAAGGACAATGCAACAACAAAAGAGAGATGTTGTAAAAGGTGTTTCTCTGGAAACAAAACTTGTAGAACCGACACAAGATATGGCAGAATCTATGGTAAAGGCGAAAAAACCAAGTGCTGATGTGAAAGAAATCACACCACCAAAGGAAGTAAAGGCAGTAGAGGCACCAGCCACAAAACCTGTGGCAGAAGTACCAGTCACAGAGTCGGTTACAGCACCAGTCGTAGAGAGCGTAAAAGCTGCACCATTTGTTATTAACCGTCCAGAGCCTTTTGTAGAAGTGGAAGAGAAAGAACCCTCAGTAGAAGAGGAAAAAAACGCAGCGAAAAAGAATAGTGCTAAGAATACAAGTGATGTTGCGACAGAAACAAACAGCATAGAACAAGCGATTGAAAAAGATAAGATGATTCAAAAGCGTGCTTATAAAGCTCCACCAATTTCATTGTTACAAAGAGGAAAAACTGGTGGTGGCGATAGCGATACACATTTACGTGAAACAGCAGAGAAACTAGAACAGACATTGCGTACCTTTGGCGTAAATGTCACTGTGACAAATGCAAGTTGTGGGCCAGCAGTAACCCGTTATGAATTGCAACCAGAAATGGGAGTAAAAGTGAGTAAGATTGTAGGGCTTGCAGATGATATAAAACTAAACTTAGCAGCAGCAGATGTTCGTATAGAGGCACCAATACCAGGAAAAGCAGCAGTAGGAATTGAAATTCCAAATAAAGAAAGTGCAGCAGTTATGCTGCGAGACCTTTTAGAAACAAAAGAATTCAAAGAAAAAACTTCAAAGGTTGCCTTTGCAGCAGGGAAAGATATTTCAGGTGAAACGGTCATTGCAGATATTGCAAAAATGCCACATTTATTGGTTGCGGGTGCAACAGGCTCTGGTAAGTCTGTTTGTATGAATACACTTATCATAAGCATTCTCTATGGGGCAAGTAGTGAAGATGTGAAATTGATTATGATTGACCCGAAAGTAGTGGAACTTAGTGTGTACAATAGTATACCACACCTTATGATTCCAGTTGTTACAGATCCAAAAAAAGCTGCAGGTGCGCTTAATTGGGCAGTGGCAGAAATGACAAGGCGTTATCAATTATTTGCAGAATACGGTGTAAGAGATATCGTAGGATTTAATGAAAAAGTATTGACAATGGAGTTTGAAGAGGGTGAAGAGCCACTGGGTAAATTGCCACAAATTGTAATTATTGTAGATGAGTTAGCCGACCTTATGATGGTAGCACCAGGTGAAGTGGAGGGGGCAATATGCCGTCTTGCACAATTAGCTAGAGCTGCTGGACTTCATTTGGTATTAGCAACGCAACGACCATCGGTTAATGTTATTACTGGGTTAATTAAGGCAAATATGCCATCACGTATCGCATTTGCAGTGTCCTCTGGTGTAGATTCTCGTACGATTATTGATATGAATGGTGCTGAGAAACTCTTAGGAAAAGGGGATATGTTGTTTTATCCTGCAGGGTATCCAAAGCCAATACGTGTACAAGGTGCATTTGTCTCAGATAAGGAAGTGCGTGATGTTGTATCCTATTTGATTGAAAATAATGGAAATGCTAGTTACAACGAAGATGTAGAAGAGCAAGTAAATCAAAATAGTACGCAAGCAACAGGCGTAGCGGCGACGGAAAGTGATGAGGGACGAGATACGAACTTTGTAGACGCAGGAAGATTTATCATTGAAAAGGAAAAAGCGTCTATCGGTATGCTACAACGTGCCTTTAAAATTGGGTTTAATCGCGCAGCTCGTGTTATGGATCAGTTATGTGAAGCAGGCGTTGTTGGTGGCGAAGAGGGTACAAAACCGAGAAAGATTTTAATGTCAATGGAAGAATTTGAACAATACATCAAAGAGTGATATGGAGGGACGTATGAAAACAGACATTCAGATTGCACAATCAGCCAATATGAAACACATCAAAGAGGTAGCTTTAGAAGCAGGGATACAAGAAGAGGATCTAGAGTTTTATGGAAAATACAAGGCAAAACTCTCAGATGAACTTTGGACAAAGGTAAAGGATAAGCCAGATGGCAAACTTGTCTTGGTTACAGCTATTAACCCGACACCAGCAGGTGAGGGAAAGACAACGACTTCAATCGGACTAGGACAGGCGTTAGCAAAGCGAGATAAAAAGACACTTATTGCACTTCGTGAACCATCACTTGGACCTTGTTTTGGAATCAAAGGTGGCGCAGCCGGTGGAGGTTATGCACAAGTAGTGCCGATGGAAGATTTGAATTTACATTTTACAGGAGATTTTCATGCGATTACCTCTGCAAATAATTTGTTAGCAGCATTGCTTGATAATCATATTCAACAAGGCAATGAGCTTGGCATTGACCCAAGACAAGTCGTTTGGAAACGCTGTGTGGATATGAATGATCGAAATTTACGAAACATTGTAGTCGGTCTTGGCAATAAAATGGACGGTATGGTAAGGGAAGATCATTTTGTGATTACGGTTGCATCAGAAATTATGGCAATTCTTTGTTTGGCAAATGATTTACAAGATTTAAAAGAAAGACTTGGGAAAATTATTGTAGCTTATAATTTTGCAGGTGACCCTGTGACGGCAGATGAATTACAAGCAACTGGGGCTATGACAGCATTACTAAAAGATGCAATCAAACCAAATCTTATACAGACATTAGAACATACGCCAGCGTTAGTGCATGGTGGACCATTTGCGAACATTGCTCATGGTTGTAACAGCGTACGTGCAACGAAAATGGCTTTGAAATTAAGTGATATTGCCATTACAGAAGCAGGGTTTGGAGCCGATTTAGGTGCTGAAAAATTCTTTGATATCAAGTGCCGACAAAGTGGAATTGTACCAGACGTGGTTGTATTGGTTGCAACGATTCGTGCTTTGAAATATAATGGTGGTATTAAAAAAGAGGAATTAAGTAAAGAGAATTTGGAAGCTTTACAAAAAGGCATTGTAAATTTAGAAAAGCATATTGAAAATATGAAAAAGTATAATGTGCCAGTTGTGGTAACACTAAATGCATTTGTTACAGATACAGATGCAGAATGCGAATTTGTGAAGAATTTTTGCAAAGAGAGAGGGTGTGAATTTGCACTTTCTAATGTATGGGAACAAGGTGGCGATGGTGGCTTGGAATTAGCTGATAAAGTGCTTGAAACACTAGAAAATAAAAAAGGTGCATTTACACCTCTTTATGAAGAAACACTTACATTAAAAGAAAAAATAGAGACGATTTCAAAAGAGATATATGGTGCAAAAGGCGTGGTTTATGAACCAGCAGCGAATAGACAATTAAGTAAAATCGAGCAGATGGGGTTTGGACATTTTCCAATTTGTATGGCAAAAAATCAGTATTCATTTTCAGATGATGCAACAAAGCTAGGCCGTCCACAAGATTTTGATATTCATATACGAGAAGTGTATGTCAATGCAGGAGCAGGTTTTGTTGTGGCGCTTACAGGTGCAGTCATGACAATGCCAGGTTTGCCAAAAGTTCCAGCAGCGAATCAAATTGATGTGACAGAAGCAGGCGTCATTACAGGATTATTCTAACAACATTACGTGGGAGGGTACATGGCAACTTTAATTAATGGAAAAGAAATTTCCAGACAGATAAGAGACGAATTAAAAGAAGAAGTAAGTAAACTACAAAAGAATGGTAAAAAAGTGTGCCTAGCAGTTGTGCAGGTTGGAGAGGACCCAGCCTCAACAGTCTATGTACGAAATAAAAAATTGGCATGTGAATATATAGGGATAGAGTCCCTGTCCTATGAATTAGAGGAGACAACTTCACAAGAGAAGTTATTAGACTTAATCGAGGACTTAAATAAGGCAGAAAATATAAATGGTATATTGGTACAGCTACCACTTCCAAAACATATAGATGAAGATTGCATTATACGAGCGATTTCGCCAAAAAAAGATGTAGATGGATTCCACCCCGAAACAATCGGTAACATTTTCATCGGAGGAGATGGCTTTGTGCCATGTACGCCAGCAGGCGTGATTGAATTGCTAAAACGCTCCAATATATCAATGCAAGGAAAAGAATGTGTTGTGCTAGGGCGTAGCAATAACGTTGGAAAGCCGATTGCAGTTTTGATGCTAAGAGAAAATGCAACCGTGACAGTTGCACATTCAAAGACAAAGAACTTACAAGAAATCACAAAACGCGCAGATATACTAATCGTAGCAATGGGACAACCAAAGTTTATAACAAAGGAATATGTGAAGTCTGGTGCAGTTGTTATTGATGTAGGTATACATCGAGACGAAAACAATCGTTTATGTGGTGATGTAGATTTTGAAGATATACAAGACGTTGTTTCAGCAATTACGCCTGTACCTGGTGGTGTAGGACCTATGACTGTGACAATGCTTATGAAAAATTGTTTGAAAGCAATACAATAAAAGGAGATGTTAGTATGAAGTGTACCAGTTGCGCAAATGAAATAGAAGAGGGACAACTGTATTGTCCTGAGTGTGAGACGCCAGTACAAATTGTGCCAGATTATAACCCATTAGAAGATATACTTGCAGAACAAGTAAAGGGAGCCATCAACGAGGCAACTATGCGTGCTGAGCAAAAAGAACGTCAAAAAGCAAAACAGATGGAAAAACGTGAGCGCGAAAGGCGTAAAAAGGCAGAGCAAAAGAGAGCACAAAAACGCAGGCAAAAAATTAAAATGTTGACGATTATGGGTGTTGTGTTAGCGCTTTTGGTAGCACTTTGTGTATTTTTATATCTAAATTCTTATACAGGGCAAGTGAATAAAGGCAATCGACTTTTAAAACAACAAGAATATCAACAGTCGCTTACACCATTTAAAAATGCACTTTCTAAAAATGAAAAAAAGGATACAGCATACATTGGATTAGCGAATGCATACATGGGCTTAGGAGATCTAGAAAGTGCAGAGCAGATGTTTTTTGATGCAGTTGAAAAGCAACCAGAGAATGTACCTATTCATAGAGCATTTATACATTTTTACTTAGATTCCAAACAAGAAGAGAAGATTAGTGAACTATTGGCAGACTCTGCGGATACAATTTTAAATGAATTGAAAGATTATGTTGCAGAGGGACCAACATTTAGCTTGCAAGAGGGTGAAATTTTCGATGAAGTACAGGAGTTATCTCTAAAGAGTGACAATGATATCTATTATACACTAGATGATACAAAGCCAACGCAAGCAAGCATAAAGTACGATGAACCACTTTTATTACAAGAGGGTGAGAATATTATTCGTGCTATTTCTGTGAATCAAAAAGGTGTTCCAAGTTTAGAGGTAAAACGCGTTTATACGATTGAATTTCCAGTACAAGATGCACCAGCAGTTATACCATCTACAGGACAATATGACAGAGATATGATGATTGAAATTACAGTTCCAGATGGCTATACAGCATATTATACAATGGATAATACGACACCGACTGCTGCGAGTAGAAAGTATGAAAGGCCAATAAAAATGCCAGAGGGAAGCACATTACTTAGTGTTGTACTTATTGATGGTGGTGGACGTGTAAGTAATATGACAAAACGAAATTATGAGCTAGTAAAAGAAGATGAAAGTGTCGAATAAATTATATAATAAATTACAAATAAAAATCTTAGATTAAAATTGATAAAACTATTGCGTCAAAAAATTAACAATGTTATAATATCAACAACCAATACAGTAATTCAAAGAAAAGGAGACGATATTATGATGAGATTTACGTTACCTAGAGATTTGTACTATGGAAAAGATGCACTAGAACAATTAAAGAATTTAGATGGCAAGAAAGCAATTATTGTTCTTGGTGGTGGTTCTATGAAACGTTTTGGTTTCTTGGATAAAGCAGTTGCTTATCTTAAAGAAGCAGGCATAGAAGTGGAATTGTTTGAAAATGTAGAACCAGACCCATCGGTTGAAACTGTTATGAAAGGCGCAGAAGCGATGCGCAAATTTGAGCCAGACTGGATTATATCAATGGGTGGAGGATCTCCGATTGATGCAGCAAAGGCTATGTGGGCATTTTATGAATACCCAGAGACGACATTTGAAGATTTGATTATTCCATTTAACTTCCCTCAATTACGTCAAAAAGCGAAGTTCTTAGCTATTCCATCAACATCTGGAACAGCGACAGAAGTAACTGCTTTTTCCGTAATTACAGATTACCAAAAAGGTGTAAAATATCCTTTGGCTGATTTTAACATTACACCAGACATTGCGATTGTGGATCCAGCATTGGCAGAAACAATGCCAGCAACACTAACAGCACATACAGGAATGGACGCATTGACACACGCAGTAGAAGCATATGTGTCAACACTTAACTCTCCATTTACAGATCCACTTGCACTCAAAGCGATTGAAATGGTATTTGAATACTTGCCAGCATCTTATGCAGGTGATACAAATGCAAGAGAACAGATGCATTATGCACAATGTTTAGCAGGAATGGCATTTTCAAATGCATTGCTTGGAATTGTTCACTCTATGGCTCATAAGACAGGGGCAGCATTTTCAACAGGGCATATTCCTCATGGCTGTGCAAATGCAATTTATCTTCCTTATGTTATTAAGTACAACGCAAAGAACAAAGAAGCCTGTCAGCGTTATGCTCAAATTGCGAAATTTGTTGGCTTAACAGGAAGTTCTGATGAAGAACTTACACAAGCACTTTGCGCGAAGATAGATGAATATAATGTGAAGTTGAATATACCAAAGACATTGAAGGAATTTGGTATTCAAGAGGAAGAATTCAAGGCAAAAATTGCTGATATTGCAACATTAGCAGTTGGTGATGCTTGTACAGGGTCAAACCCACGTGAAATTGATCCAGCAAATATGGAGAAATTATTTACTGCAATCTATTATGGGGATAAAGTAGATTTTTAGGTTTGTATAAGTTAATAATCGGGAACAGCTCCTGGTTTCTTCGCTGTGGAGAGTTTAAATATGAGCAGAATAAAAATAGCTGTATGAAAGAGTTCTCGTTATTACAGAGCTCTTTCTTTCGTTTAGGAGGTATAATTGCTCTAGGTTATTCAGTTTGGATATTTGGCAGCATTAATCATTTTATTTAATGCTTGAAAAATCAAAGAAATTACTATATTATAATACTATTATAGATGAAACGAGGAGGAAGTACTATGTATAAGATTATAAGGGAAAAGCAACTAACTGAGAATATTTTCCTAATGGACGTAGAAGCACCTAGAGTAGCAAGACATTGTGAGCCTGGACAATTTATAATTGTGAAGATGGACGAAGTGGGTGAACGTATTCCACTTACGATTTGCGACTATGACCGCGAAAAAGGCACAGTTACTATTGTATTTCAGATTATTGGAGCATCTACAAAGAAAATGGCATTACTAAAAGCGGGTGATTCTTTCCAAGACTTCACTGGACCACTTGGTTGTGCATCGGAATTTATAGAAGAAGATATTGAAGAGTTGAAAAATAAAAAGATTTTATTCGTAGCAGGTGGTGTTGGAACGGCACCCGTATATCCACAAGTAAAATGGCTACATGAACATGGCGTGCAAGTAGATGTAATCGTTGGATCTAAGACAAAAGATTTATTGATTTTGTCAGAAGAGATGGAACGCGTTGCAGGAAACTTATACATTTGTACAGATGATGGCTCTTATGGACACGCAGGTATGGTAACAACAAAGTTAGAACAACTTTATGAAGAGGGTAACACTTACGATATTTGTGTTGCTATTGGCCCGATGATAATGATGAAATTTGTCTGTCTTACAACGAAAAAATTAAACTTACCTACGATAGTTAGCATGAATCCAATTATGGTTGATGGAACGGGCATGTGTGGAGCTTGTCGTTTAAGTGTTGGTGATGAGATTAAATTTGCTTGCGTAGATGGTCCGGAATTTGACGGACATTTAGTAGACTTTGATCAAGCGATGGGGAGACAACAGATGTATAGATCAGAAGAGGGTCGTGCAATGCTTAAGCTAGAAGAGGGTGATACACATCACGGTGGGTGTGGAAATTGCGGAGGTGACGAATAATGGCAGATATGTTTAAAAGAGTTCCAGTAAGAGAGCAAGATGCAAAAAAACGTGCAACCAACTTTGAAGAAGTCTGTTATGGATATAATAAAGAAGAAGCGATAGAAGAAGCGCAAAGATGCATTAACTGTAAAAATGCAAAATGTATACAAGGTTGCCCTGTTGCGATTGATATTCCAGCATTTATCAGCGAAGTAAAAGAGGGAAACATAGAAGAGGCTTACAAAGTAATCGGACAATCATCAGCACTTCCAGCAGTTTGTGGTCGTGTTTGTCCACAAGAATCACAATGTGAGCAACTATGCATACGTGGTATAAAAGGGGACGCAGTTTCGATTGGAAAATTAGAAAGATTCGTTGCAGACTATGCACTTGAAAATAACGTTGCACCAGAAGAGGCAAAAGTAAAGAACAATCGCAAGGTAGCTGTGATTGGTTCTGGACCTGCAGGACTTACTTGTGCAGGTGATTTGGCAAAACTTGGCTATGATGTAACCGTATTTGAAGCGTTACATGAATTAGGTGGCGTATTAGTATACGGTATCCCAGAATTTCGTTTGCCAAAGGTAAAAATTGTGCAAAAAGAAATTGATAAAGTAAAAGAACTTGGTGTAAAATTTGAAACAAATGTCGTAATCGGCAAGTCTACTACGATTGACCAACTGATGAATGATGAGGGCTTTGAGGCAGTATTCATTGGCTCGGGTGCAGGATTACCAAAGTTTATGGGTATTGCGGGTGAAAATGCAAATGGTGTATTTTCTGCAAATGAATACCTTACAAGAAGTAACTTGATGAAAGCATTTGATGAAAACTACGATACACCGATTGCGGCAGGAAGTAAAGTGGCAATTATCGGTGGTGGAAACGTGGCGATGGACGCAGCAAGAACAGCACTTCGTTTAGGTGCTGAAGCGAATATCATATATAGAAGAAGTGAGGCTGAGTTACCAGCAAGGGAAGAAGAAGTACATCATGCAAAAGAAGAGGGCGTTATCTTCCACCTACTTACAAACCCACTGGAAGTCCTTGAAAAAGACGGTTGGGTGCAAGGCTTGCGATGTATAAAGATGGAATTAGGCGAACCAGATGATTCGGGACGACGACGACCAGTTCCAGTAGAGGAGTCTGAATATGTGATAGAAGTGGATACCGTAATTATGTCACTTGGAACATCGCCAAACCCACTCATTGCAGCGACAACAACTGGACTAGATACGAATAAATGGCAATGTATTATCGCAGATGATGATAAAGGCGAAACTTCAAAAGCAGGTGTTTTTGCTGGTGGTGACGCTGTAACAGGTGCAGCGACAGTAATACTAGCAATGGGTGCTGGAAAAGCTGGTGCGACAGGAATACATGAATACCTAACAAAATAATCTATATTTCTATAGGCACTCGGTTGATTCTGAGTGCCTTTTCTATTATACTAAGAGAAGATGCTATTTATGTATGCAAAAAAAGGATATTTATGAAAATTACACTAATTACAGTAGGAAAAATAAAAGAAAGATACTTACGAGATGCGATTGCAGAGTACACGAAACGACTTAGCAAATATTGTAAACTGGAAATGATAGAGGTTGAGGACGAAAAAACGCCACATCATGCAAGTGAAGCTGTGGATAAGGCAATTCAAGATAAAGAGGGCGAGCGCATTTTAAAGCAAATACGAGAAGATACATATGTAGTAGCTCTAGCAATCAAAGGTAGTCGTCTTACATCAGAGCAGATGGCGAAGAAAATCGAACAATTAGGTGTACAAGGGGTTAGCCACATCGTCTTTTTGATTGGTGGTTCACTTGGACTCTCAAAAGAAGTATTAAAGCGTGCGAATTATGAGTTGAGCTTTTCAGATATGACCTTTCCACATCAGTTAATGAAAGTGATTTTGTTAGAGCAAATTTATAGGTGTTATCGCATTATACAAGGCGAACCCTATCATAAATAGACAAGGAGAAACTATGGGCGTATTAGAAACAAAAATTGAAATTCCAGTGGGACATGAAAATAATGTATTTGGTCAATTTGATTCATTTGCGAAGAAAATTGAGCAATCACTGCAAGTGACAATTATTGCTAGAGACGGAGAAATTAAACTTCTAGGCGAGTCAAAGAGAGTAACTATGGCAAAAACAGTGCTTGAACAACTGGTGGAACTCTCAAGAAGAGGCAATGAAATAGGAGAGCAAAACGTAGACTATGCACTTTCTATTGCACTTGAAAATGCAGAAGTTGATATTTTAGAAATTGATAAAGATGTGATTTGTCACACATTACAAGGAAAGCCAATCAAGCCAAAAACATTAGGGCAGAAAAAGTACGTAGATGCAATCCGAAAAAAGATGATTACGTTTGGAGTTGGACCTGCTGGAACAGGAAAGACATATCTTGCGATGGCAATGGCGATTACAGCATTTAAAAATGATGAAGTTGGACGTATTATTCTTACACGACCTGCGATTGAGGCAGGGGAGAATTTAGGTTTTCTTCCAGGTGATTTACAAAGCAAGATAGATCCTTACCTACGACCACTTTATGATGCATTGTATCAGATAATGGGAGCTGAGAGTTTTCTGAAAAATACAGAAAAAGGATTGATAGAGGTTGCGCCACTTGCTTACATGAGAGGGAGAACACTTGACAATGCCTTTATCATTTTAGATGAGGCACAAAATACAACGCCTGCACAAATGAAGATGTTTTTAACACGTATTGGATTTGGTTCGAAAGTAGTTATTACAGGAGATGTAACGCAAAAAGATTTGCCAGTAGGACAAGTTTCAGGGCTTGATGTTGCTATTAATATCGTAAAAAATATTACGGATATTCATGTTAGTCGCTTATCTAGTAAAGATGTTGTTCGTCACCCACTTGTACAAAAAATCGTAAAAGCCTACGAAGAATATGAAGAGCGAAAGGCGACAAAAAAAGAACGAGGCAAGGAAAGAAGTAGAGAAAACTCTAAGGGGAAAAATTGGGAAAGAGGGAAGTAAATATGGAATTGTTGTTTGAAGATGAATACGACCTTGATTTGGAATTAGACTATGTGGAAGAAGCAAAAAAGGTTATCGAGGCTGTGTTGCAAAGTGAAGAGGTTCCCTATGAGGTAGAGGTAGAATTACTCTTGACAAATAATGCGAACATACAGCTTTATAACAAAGAACATCGAGGCATTGATACGCCAACTGATGTATTGTCTTTTCCGATGATTGAATTTCCAAAGATAGGTGCATTTGACTTTTTAGAAGAAAACGACTATTTTTTTAACCCCGATACAGGTTTACTACCACTTGGAACCATTCTTATTTCTAAGGAAAAAGTGGTGACGCAAGCGAGTGAGTATCAACATTCAATTCAGCGAGAATATGCTTTTTTAATTGCACATAGTATGTTACACTTATTAGGGTATGACCATATGGATAAAGAGTCATGCGAACAGATGGAAGAACGACAAAAAATGATATTAGATAGCATAGGAATTACAAGAACATCACATTGAGATAAAACACACAAGAGGTATGTATGGAAAAGTCAGCAAAGAGAAAAGAAAATAATTTTTTATTACAAGGTGGTGTACTAGCTGCAGCCGGCATTATTAGCCGGTTAATTGGACTTGCATATCGTATTCCACTAACGAATATCATAACAATGCGAGGGCAAGGAATTTACGGTATTGCCTTTCAGATATATAGCATTGCGTTATTATTAACATCGTACAGCCTCCCACTTGCGGTTTCTAAGTTGGTTTCCCAACGAGTCGCCAAAGGAGAAACAACGAATGCTTATAGAGTTCTTAAATCAGCAATGGCATTTGCCTTTACCGTAGGTGGTGGTATTGCTATTATTGTTTTTTTTGCGGCACAAGGAATTGCAACAAATATAATGAGTCAGAGCCTTAGTACATATGCAGTCAAAGTGTTAGCTCCTGGTCTGTTTTTTGTTGCGATAATGGGTGTGCTTAGAGGATATTTTCAAGGACTTGGTACGATGATTCCAACGGCTGTAACGCAGATATTAGAGCAGGTTGTAAATGCTATTGTTAGTATCGTAGGCGCAAAACTGCTGTTTGATATCGGGAAAACTGCTGCTAAAGAGCAAGGAGATGAGGGATTAGCGTATGCATATGCTGCGGCTGGCAGTACGCTAGGAACTGTGATTGGTGCTTTATGTGGACTGCTATTCTTAGTATTGTTATTTTTTGCATATAAAAAGCGACTCAAGCGACAATTACGCAGAGATAAATCTACGCATAGAGAATCTTATCGTTTTATTATCAAGATTATGCTCCTTACAATCGCACCTGTTCTCTTAAGTACGGTGCTATATAACTTGCAAAATGTTGTAGACAATGCAATGTTTAATAGAATTATGTTTATACAAGGAATTGCAGAGAAAGAGTATGCGATTGATAGTGGACGACTTGACACGTATCTTACGATGGTGTCG
>JGI994J12354_10000279_pt1 | contig 50449 bp, 59 predicted proteins | sample IntmicLarv3ML3BL_FD_12354 | JGI IMG/M metagenome (IMG submission 12354) | reverse complement strand
AGGCAAAAATGCAATATCTACATTAAAAGAAACCCACAAAAATGGAGGTTTCTCTTACATCTGGAATTTATTTTTCTCTTTAGATTTTACTTTTACAAATACCGTGGGTAGGATTTTAGGTAAATTAATAATAACCTTTAGGAATATTTTTTTTCCTTAAAGCATCTTCAAAAAATTTTCTTTTCCTCTCTTCTGAAGTATACATTTCATATACATCTTTTCTTTTTAAGTCCTTATTTCTTTTTTGTTGTTCAATAACTTCTTTAAAATTCCCTTTTTTACTTTTTATCTTGAACCCTTCTTTAAAAAAAATACTATCATGGATTGTATTTTTTTTATACTTAAAACCTGGTTTTACAAATTTAACGCCTGTATATTCTGTAATTACAAGCATTAATATCTGGCTTGTTCTCATACTTGGGCTTTCTTCTAATTTTAATTTAAATAACTCAAGTATGTTTTCCACTTTGACATCAATAGTCATTACTATTTTATCTTTATATAATAAGACAATTTTACTTCCTAAGAGAAAACTCCGAATAATTATTCTCTTTTTCTTTTTCTCCATTTTTTACTACTCCTTTTTAGTTTTATGTTAACATTATATCATCTTTTTAAAAATAATACAATCCAATTTTTTCCATCTCTAATTCTACATCAAAAAACTTAAGTACCAATAATCATTAATACTTAAGTTTTATATAATTTCCAAAATTTATCTTATTTCTTGTTCTTCTTGTCTTTCTATTTTTTGTTCATTTTCAATTATTGTCATTATAATTTGAACTGTCTTTTCCAGCTCATCATTTTTTATAACATAATCATATATATTCGTTTTAGACTCTTCATAATCAAACCTATTTAATCTTAATTTAATTTCTGCTTGATCTGGTTTATCTATTCTTGATTCCAATCTTCTTTTTAATTCTTCTTTTTCTACTCTTAAAAAAATAGTAACTACTTTTGTATCTTTTTCTAATAACTCTTTTAAATTTTCTGTTCCATTCACATCAATGTCTTTTACCACTATTTTACCACTATTTATTTTTTCTTTTAATAATTTCTTAGATGTTCCATAATACTTGTTGTGATGTACATTATATTCATAAAATTCTTTATTTTCTATCATTTCTTCAAATTCTTCTTTATTAACAAAATGATAAGTTTTTCCTTCTATATCACCTTCTCTAATATCTCTTGATGTAAATGACGGAAGTGTTTCTACATTATCCATTTTTTTAATTAACTCTTTTTTTATTGTATCTTTACCAGCTCCTGAAACTCCTGACAATATTATTAACATATTGAAACCTTCCCTTCTGCTATTTCATTAGCAGCTAGTGTCACTGGTGATTCCTCTTTTACTTCTGTTCTTACTTCATCACCTTCCGAAATTTGTCTTGCTCTTCTCGCTGTTGCAATTACTAATTCATATCTATTATTTGCTTTTTTTAATAATTCACCTACTGATGGTTTTACTATCATTTTTTTCTCCCCTTTTATCTATTTTAAAATCTCTGCTGATAACTTATTTAAATCTTCTTGTGATATATTTTTATCAATCCTTGAACCAACTGTTTCAGGTTGCACAGCTGATAATATAATATGTCCTGAATCCATGATTAAGACTGCTCTTGTTCTTCTTCCATATGTTGCATCTACTGCTGTTTTATTGTCTTTTGCCTCTTGTACCATCCTTTTTATTGGAGCTGACTCAGGGCTAACTATTGCAACTATCCTTTGCGCTGAAACAATATTTCCAAATCCAATATTTACTAATTGCATCTCTAATTCAATCCTTTCTACTTTTATTCTATATTTTGTACTTGTTCTCTTATGTTTTCTAATTCTGTTTTAATATCAATAACTCCATTTGTAATTTTCAAATTATTTGCTTTTGAACCTATTGTATTTGTTTCCCTGTTCATTTCTTGAATAATAAAATCCAATTTTTTTCCTATAGCTTCTTCTGAATTTAGTAATTTACTAAATTGATATATATGACTATCTAATCTAGTAACTTCTTCTTCAATTGAACATTTATCTGCATAAATAACAACTTCTCCAGCAAGCCTTGTTTGGTCAATTTCTTGATTTTTTAAAAGTTCTTTTATCCTTGATTCTAATTTTACTACATATTCTGCAATAAGTCCAGCAGAAAGTCTTGATATTTCTTTTATTTTTTCTCGAATCAACTTAATTCTAATACTTATATCTTCTGCAATTTTTTCTCCTTCTATTCTTCTCATTTGAATTAAATTTTGTGTAGCTGTTTTAACTGTATTAATTACTTCTTGTTTAATAGCTTCATCATCTTCATTATTTTGAATAGAAAGTACATCTGGATATTTAGAAATTTCAGTTACTTCTATATTTGCTAAAATATCTTCTTGTTTAGCTAACATTTTTAATTCATCTATATATATTTTTGCAATTTCTTTATTAATTTTTATTTCTTTCCCATATGGTGAATTATTTTCAAATGTTACATACACATCTACTTTACCTCTTTTTATTTTAGAAGAAATTTCTCTTTTTATATCTTCTTCTAAATAACTCAATATCCTTGGCATCTTTACTGAAATATCTAAATATCTATGATTTACACTTTTAATCTCTATTTGATAATTTCTTGAATTTTGAGATAGATTTTCTTTCCCATAACCGTGTCATGCTTTTAATCATTTCCTTTTACCTCTTCTTTTATTTTTCTCTTTTTCGGCTTTTTTTCTACCACCTTTTCTTTTTCTAATTTTTCTTCTCCTGATATTGTTTTAATTGTTTTATTTATAGTTTTAGCTTTCTTTTTTTGATTTGTTTTTTTAATTTCTTTTTTCTCTTTTTCGATTTCTTTTTTAGTTTCTTCTAATTTTATCTCTTCTTTAATTCTTCTTTTAGCTTCCTTTTTCAATGGTTCTTCTTTTTTAACTATTTCTGAAACATCACTAAAAGTATCTAAATATTTCTTTATTCCTTTTGTATAAATTATAATGGATTTTAAAACATAGTAAATACTAATAATATATGATGATACTAATACATAGATTTTAAAATCATATTTATATAATTGAGTTATATGCATAATTGATAAAGTATGAAAAGCAAAACAAATACATTCTATCCCACCAATTGCCACACTTGCTTTATCTTTTTTATATGCCTTCTCCAATAATATAATTCCGAACTAATAAAAATATTGAAGAAAATACTTGTATATCACCCATTAATCTATTTTTATCCATTGTTAAATGAGCTAAATTTAATACAATAAAATAAATCATTATACATATTGCTTTTATTATATTTTCAAAAATTTTTTTAGAAATTTCATCTGAGATTTCTTTTGGAATCTTCTTATAATTTTTTTCTTTTTTAATTTTTAAATCTATTTTTTCCTCTTTCATTTTTCCTCCATCATTTTTTTAATTACTTATATTTTTTTATTATTCAAATTCATACATAATTATACTAAGTATATTAAAAGCAACTGTTTCTGTTCTCAAAATTCTTTTTCCAAGTGTTACAATTTTTGCTCCAGCTTTTTTAAGCATACTTATCTCTGAATCATCAATACCACCTTCTGGACCTATTAATACAGCAATTTTAAATTCATTATCACTATTTTTATCAATATTTTCTTCATATATTTTTTTAATATTTAGCAATTCCTTTTTCAAAGTATTATTATTTTCATTTTCATAAGCTACTATAACTATATCATATTCATCACACAAATTACAAATATTTTTTATTGAACTTATTTCATTTATTTTAGGAATTATATTTCTCATACATTGCTTAGCTGCAACTTCTGAAATTTTTTGCCATCTTTCATTTTTTTTATCTTTATCTTTTATTTTTACAATACATCTTTTCATATCTACTGGAGTAATATCATACACTCCTAATTCTACTGATTTTTGTATCACTAATTCCATCTTATCCGCTTTTGGAAGACCTTGTAATATAGAAACCTTTATGCTAGAGTCTGAATTTTTAATTAATTTCTCATTTATCTGACACACCACAGTTTCTTCATTTAAACTTAAAATTTCACATAAATAATCTTTGGCTTTTGATGCATCACAAATTTCAATTTCATCTCCTACTTTTTTTCTAAGAACATTTTTTATATGATTAACATCTTTCCCAAATACTTGAACTAAATCGTTTTCCACTTGTTCACTTTCTACAAAAAATTTTGGCATCTTTACTCTCCTTTTAATATTAGTATATTATATCATTTAGACTATAAATGGTCAATTAAAATGACACATTTAGGAGTTGTCCCTTAAATGTGTCATTTATAATATATTTTCATATTATTCAGCTTCTATGTATAAATAAAGAAGATACTTATCTACCTCCTCCACCTCCGCCGTCCTCCGACCTCCGTCCTCCGCCTCCAGAAAAGCCTCCGCCTCCTCCAGTACTTGATGAATAACTAGATGACATTGTGGTTGATATTGCATTTGAAAATGTACTTGTGAAATTAGTATTCATCATTAGATACATATAAGTATAATTATTCATATATACTTCATTTGTTATGTTAGGATATACAATTTTTAATTGTTTTAATACTTTTTCAGCAATTCCAAATACTGTTGCATATACTAAGAATTCTTCCCATAAAATGATATCTGGTATGTCTTTTTGACTAAGCATAGAAAACTCTTTCATATATTTTTTAAGACCTTTCCATTTTACATGTTCATCAATACCTTTTTGTGTAAATACATTTATTTTGGATGCTATCTTACCCAATAAAATTATCTTAATTATAATTACTAATATAAATGGTATTATTCCAATTGATATTAATGGTATTTTAAATCCATAAATTCCACTAAAAAGTACAAAAATAGAAAATACCAAAACTATTACAAATCCTATTATTTTTAATATATATTTATCATTTTCTTCTTTTTCTTTTTTATTTGCTAAATTTTTATTATAAATCATATCTACTGTATTTTTATCTATACTATCTTTTAACTTTTCTACTTTACTTTCTGATTCACTAATATATTTTTTTAGTTCTTTCATATTAATCTGATTAGTATTTTTACATGCCTTTTTTAAGAATTCCAAAATTACCTTTTCATCAATATTTTCATTTAATTCAGCTGGATTTTCCTTTACTATTTTTATAACAAAATCTTCTTTCCCTTTTTCATCTTTTTTTGCTTCAATCTCTATTATTTTTTTTAGATTTAAATGTAATAGTGTTGCTGAAAATATTTTACCTATATCTCCACTACCACTTAATAATTTATGATACATATTAAAAGCTTGTGCTGGTGTACTATCTTTTCTTGGAATTTCTCTGAAATATATGAAATCTTGTGTTGGTTCATGTTTTTTCATTTTCTTGAACTTTTTATAATTTACTTTTATTGATATTATTATAAATATACCAAACACTAAACATAGCATATTAATTCCAATAACTGCTATTATTCTCATGAATTTTCTTCCTTCTCTTCTAGCATTTGCTTCATTTACCCATACAGTTTCTTCTTGTATTACTGAATTTAATATTTCTCTATTTTCCATTCTTCCAGATGTTTTTATCATATAACTTGGGAATAAAGTTCTAATTTCTACAAATCTTCCTGTGTTAAAACCAAATATTTTAAAATCTATTTGATTTTTACTAGTTACATTTATTTCCCCATTCAAATCTTCTGTATGCCCCCATACTTTTATATCTTCCTTATTAACAGCATTTTCTGGTAATACAATAGTTCCTGTTACATTAGTAGCTCTTATTTCAAAATCACTTCCAATAAATTGCCAATAAAGTTCTGCATAATCTAAATTTTTACTAACTGCATCTATTACTTTATATGATATTTCATATTTTCTTGTGTCTCTTCCATTATCTAGTCCCACTCCCCATGCAATTTCATATTTATTATCATTATTTATTCCTCCAAAATATGAATTTTTATCTAAGTGATATTTCCACATGTTTGTTTTAAATAGTTCTTGACTATCTCCATTAGTAATATCTAGTACTGACACATTTTCAATTCCTGAATATCTAGCCATATCTATTTTAAATGTTTTATATAATGTATTTGTGTCTTTTATATTTATATCCCAAACCTCTACTACATCCATACTTCCATCATTATTAATTTTTGCATCAAAATGTAAATTATTCAAATGCAATCTATCAGAAGCTTCTACTTTTCCTCCTAAAATAATTATCATAAACATTGTAAGTATTAATATTATATTTTTGTTTTTTACCTTCATTTAAGACTCCCCCTCATTTGCTTTATTTTCCTTTTTATTATATACTTTAGATTAAATAAAATCAATAGCAATAAATTGCTTTTGCTAGTATAAGGAGATAAAAAATGGCTTATGATGGAATTGTAACAAAAATAATTACTGATGAATTAACCGCTCTTTCTGGAGCAAGAATAGATAAAGTTTCTCAACCTAATAAAAATTGTATTGTATTAGGTTTTTACCTAAATGGCTCAAATTATGCTTTAAATATTTGCACAGACTCTCAAAATTATAGAGTCCATTTAACAACTCATCAAAAACCTAATCCTCAAATAGCACCTAATTTTTGTATGGTTCTTAGAAAACATTTATTAGGACTTCATATAAAAAATACAGTCACTAATAATTTAGAAAGAATAATAACAATTGAATTTGAAGGCTTTGATGATGTAGATGATATAATTACAAAAAAATTAGTTGTAGAATTAATGGGTAAGCATTGTAACATTTTAATACTTGATGAACAAAATATAATTATAGATAGTTTAAGACATATAAATCATCAAAATGATGATTTAAGGTCTGTTTTACCTCACATTAAATATATCTATCCAACTACTTGCAAATACAACTTTTTAGAAGTAAGTTCATCTGATGATTTTATAAATAAACTTACAAAAGAATTAGATATTTCTAATATTTCCATTATAATTAGTTCTACTTTTAATGGTATTAGTCAATCTTTTATTAATGAAAGTTTAAAATATTTAAAAATAGAAAAAATAACTACTTCTACTCTTTTGCAACTATATACTTATATTAAACAAATTATTAATTATACCAACAGTGATAATTTGGTATTTAATCCAATTATTAATAAAGACAATATATTAAAAGACTATTTTTTATCTACTAAAACAAAAGAAGAGCAAACTTATATTGATAATAAAACAAAATTTCATCTAAATTTCTTTTTAGACAATTTTTATCATAACAAAGAAACTTTAAATGAATTTAAAAATTACTATAGTAATGTATCTAAAATGATTTTAGATATTTATAATAAATATAATAAAAGACTTGTTAATATAAATGAAAAATTAAAAGAGTGTAATAATATGCAAACTTATAGACTATATGGAGAACTAATTACAGCTAATTTATATAAAATACCTAATATAAATGTAAATACAATAACACTTGAGAATTATTATGATAATAATAATGAAATAACAATTAATTTAAATAATAGGTACACACCATTGGTTAATGCTAAAAGATTCTTCAAAAAATATAATAAATTAAAAAATACATTAGTCATTGTATCTAACCAAAAAGAAGAAACAATACAAGAGCTTAATTATATAGAAAGTATTATTTATGAACTTGAAAATTGCACTTCTATTGATGATATTTCTGAAGTTTTTGAAGAAATTTCTGAAAATATTATATTTAAAGAAAAAGCTAAAAATTATAAAAAACCTAAAAATACTAAATCTAAAAAATCCAAACATATATCTACCAAAAGTAAAACCATACATTTTAACCCAATAAAATATAATTTAGATGAATATACTCTATTAGTTGGTAGAAACAACAAAGAAAATGATTACCTTACTTTAAAATATGCCAAAAAAACAGATATCTGGTTCCATACAAAAGATATTCATGGAAGTCATGCTGTTTTAGTTTTAGACAATGCAAATCTTAAGCCTACAAATGACATTCTACAAAAATGTGCTAAAATAACTGCATATCACAGCAAAGCTAAAAATTCTTCTAATGTTCGGTGTTGATATGTGTGAAATAAAATATGTAAAAAAACCAAATGGAGCTAAACCTGGAATGGTTATTTATACAAATAATACCACTTTATTTGTAACACCAAATAATCCCAAAAATATTTAATATTAAAATATTGTAAGAGGTTACTTAAAACTGTAGCCTCTTATTTTTTAGTCTTAATCTTTTATCCCAAATACTAATTTTACAAATCCTCGTAAAAACTTTGGCACTTTTTTAACAACAACTGTCATATGCATCCCCTCCTTTATTTTTTAGCAAGCAAGCCACATAAAACCCACACATACTATAACTATTCCTATCATAAATAACCATCCTGTTATTGGAAGTAATAATACCAGCAACATTCCTAAACCCAATCCAATCATACATACAGCTAATGTCTTTTTTAACAATTTAAACATTTTATTACCTCCATTTGTTTTTGTTATATAATATTAATATTTCTTATTATTTGTTCCTATTTATGTAAAACACTTTTAAAAATATTAAATAAATGAAACATTTTACCACCGTCCCTGATGTTTCATTTTTCGTTTTTGTTTTTGGATTCTTGACTTTTAATATATTTTTTTGTAATATATTAGTTGGTGATAATTATGAGAAAAAAAGATATAATAAACTTTATTGAATTATTAAAAAATGCTTATCCTGATGCAGGTTGTAGTTTGAATTTTACTACTCCTTTTGAATTGGTTACTGCTGTTGCTCTTTCTGCTCAATGTACTGATGAAAGAGTTAATAAAATTACTCCTACTCTTTTTAGTAGATGTTTAACTATTCAAGATTTTGCTAATATAAATATTCAAGAATTAGAAGAAATTATTCATCCTTGTGGTTTTTATAGGAATAAATCAAAAAATATAAAATTATGTGCTAAACAGGTTTTAGAAAACTTTAATGGAAAAGTTCCAAATACTATGGAAGAATTAGTCACTTTAGCTGGTGTTGGTAGAAAAAGTGCTAATGTTATTTTACTAGAAGTTTTTGATATTGCTGAAGGTATTGCTGTTGATACTCATGTTAAAAGAATTTCTAATCTAATTGGTTTATCAAAAGAAAAAGAACCTGAAAAAATAGAACAAGATTTACTCAAATTAATACCTAAAAATCACTTAAAAGATGTTAACCATTTATTTATATATCATGGTAGAAATACCTGTGTTGCAAGAAGTCCAAAATGTGAGAAATGCTGTATCAATACATATTGCAACCACTTTAAAACATCATTTGAAACATTAGGGACGGAGGTTTAATGTGTCATTTATCTTTTCTTAATTGATTTCATTGACTTTTACTAAATAAAGATATATATTATTCATATACAATATATTATAAATTAGGAGGTTTTTTTAATGTTTAAAAACAAATTTTTAATAATTACTTTATTATTAGTAATTATTTTATCTATTATGGCTCCTATTGTAAGAGCCGAAAATGAAACTGATATTCCACCAGCTACTGTAATTTCTGCACCAATAGAAGAAATTGAAAATGATTCTAATGAAGACTCAGATGTTACTTCAGTTCAAGAAGATGATGGTTTCGTAAAAAGTGATGTTCACTTAATAGGTAATGAAGTCACAGTTGACTATGTCATTGATGGTAACTTATTTGTTATTGCAAATACTGTTACAATTGACTCTCAAATTGGTGGAGATGCTTTCATTATTGCCAGAAATATTAATGTAACAGAAAATGGATATATTTACAGTAATCTATTTGCAGTTTCTTTAGAGCTTTCTATAAATGGTATGGTTTACGATGTTTATGCTACATCTGATACAGCTACTATTAATGGATATGTTTATAGAGATTTAAGAATTAATTGTAATACATTAAATTTATTTGGAGCTGTTGGTAGAAATGCATTTGTTTCTTCAAATAATATTAATTTTACAAATATTTTAGCTAATGATGCAGAACAAACTAGAATTTTAGGAAATTTAAATTATAGCTCTTCAGAAGAACTTTCTATTCCTGAAAATATTGTTTTAGGAGATGTAAATTATACAAAAGCTACTGCTTTTTCTATTCAAAAAGATATTCAATTTTATGTATTAGATTTAGCAAGCTTTGTTTGTTTAGTTGTATTCATTTGGCTTATTAGTTTATGGATTGCACCTAAATTCTTAGAAAAAACAAATACTTTAATATGTAAAAAATTATTACCAGTTATTGGTTTAGGATTTTTAACACCTATTTTACTACTTGTTTTACCAATCATTTTAATTGTACTTAATGTTACTGCTACAGTTGGAATTTTAATGTTATCATTCCTTTTCCTTACTATAGCTCTTGGTACTTCTATTTTTATTATTACAATTAACAATTTAATTTGTAGTAAATTAAATTTAGAAAAAACTTTAGCTAAGTTTGGAATGTTAGTTGCTGTCTCAATAATAATGTGGTTAATTGCATTAATCCCATATGTTGGTATATTCATCAATTTTGCAACTGTTATACTTGGTATAGGAATTCTTACAGCTGGATTAATTTTAAAAGATAAAACAGTTAAAGATAAAACAATTTCAGAATAATTAAATTTATATTACTTATATAAAGTTTTTAAAAATGAGGTTACTTAAAAAGTTTCCTCATTTTTCATTATGTTTATTTTTTAAATTCATCTATAATTATTTTATAGTCTTTAGCCATTAATATAGCTGTACCTGCTACTAAAATATTTGCTCCAGCTTCTTTCACCTCTTTAGCAGTTCTTAAATTAATTCCTCCATCTACTTCTATATCTATATCAATTTTCTCTTCATCAATTTGCTTTTTTAATAATCTAATTTTATTTGTCATATCACATAAATATGTTTGTCCACCTTTTCCAGGTTCTACTGTCATAATTAAACACATATGAACATATGGTAAGAATTCATATATTTGTTCTATCTTAGTATCTGGTTTAACAGATATTCCCACCTTACAATTATTTCGTTTAATATACTTTATTATTTCATGTACTTCTTCTTTGCTTTTACATGCTTCATAATGAAAAGTAATAATATTAGGTTCTACTGCTAAAAAATCATCTATTGCTTGCATTGTATCTTCACACATTAAATGTATATCTAGTGGCAAATTCGATATTCTTTTAATTTCAGAAGAATAGTCTAACATTTTTTGATATGTGTCTTTTTCCACAAATTTTCCATCCATTACATCAATGTGAAAATAATCTGTTTTAGCTGATTCTAACTTGAAAAAAGTTGTTGATTCCTCACCTTTTTTTATACTTAATATTGATGTTGAAATTTCTACCATTTTTTTCTCTCCTCTTTTGATTTTAATTCTCCATATACCTTACAAAATCTTTCATATCTTTTTTTATCTATTTTTTCATCTTTAATTGCTTGTTTTATTCCACAGTTTTCTTCTTTTATATGTCTACATCCAATAAATTCACAATTTTGTATATAGTTTTTAAATTCTTTTACATATTGTCCTAATTCATAACTTTCAATTTCTTCTACTGAAAAAGTTGAGAAACCTGGTGTATCTGCTATATATGTATCTTCTAAAATTTCATATAACTTGATTGCAGTAGTGGTATTTTTCCCTCTTTTATTTCTTTTACTAATTTCTCCTTCTTCTGTTCTTGTTTTATCAAAAATGCTATTAATTAAACTTGACTTTCCAACTCCTGAATTTCCTGAAAAAGCACTAATATTTCCTTTTAGTTTTTCTTTTAGTTCAATAATTCCTTTTTGATTTTTAGCTTCAGTTAATATCACTTCATATCCTATATTTTCATAAACTCTCTTTATTTCTTGAAATTCTCCTTTTTGATCTAAATCTGTTTTATTTAATACTATTAAAGATTTTATACCCAAAAATTCAGCAAATATTAATTGTTTGTCTAACATTAATAAATCTGGTTTTGGGTCTTTACTTGAAACTACAAATACAATTTGGGTAATATTTGCAAGCTTTGGTCTTTTTACATACACTTCTCTTTTTTCAATTTTATTAATAACACCTTTTCTATTTTGCTCATCTAATATCTCTATATCAACAATATCTCCGACAAATTGGTGATATTTCTTCTTTTTTAAATTTTCCTCTAGCTGTTGCTTCATATATTTCTTTATTTTCTTTTATTTTCACTCTATATAAATTTGCAATATTTTCTATTACTAATCCTTGCATCTTTCCTCCCTTTATTTTAATAAAAACATTTCTTTTATGAGGTATTTAAAACTCTTAAGAAATGTTTTTATTAATTATCAATTTAAGTTCTAATCAAATGAAATTGAATCTTGTGTTCCAAAAGTTACTGTCTTCCTAGAGCTATATAGGGTTGTTCCTGTTGATGGTTCTGTTATAGTTACAGATATATCAATAGATTCTCCTTCTTTTCCTGATAGTGAAACATTATAGTTTTGCTCATTTTTATTTATTCCTGTTCTAGTTTCATCATTAACTTTAATATTTACTGTTTTACTACTTACTATTGTTCCTTCGCTTACATTGTTGTTTTCATCTGTTTCTTCAACATATCCTCCAGTTATACTTTTTACATTTATATTTACTTTAATAGATTTTGTTTCAGCAACTCTATTTACAGTTATTGTAACTGTAGTTCCTTCATCAACTGTTCTTCCTGCTTCTACACTTTGCTTTGTAACTTTTCCATTATCTACTGCACTATCTACATATGCTACATTTACCTTTAAGCCTAAATTAGTTAATGTGTTTTTAGCAGCTTCTTCATCTTGCCCAACCACATTTATAACTGATACTTCTTTTATTCCAGTTCCTGTACTAACAGTTATCTTTACAGTTTCTCCAGCAAATATTTCATTACCTGACTCTATATCTTGAGTTATAACAAATCCTTCTTTTACAGTTCTACTAGTTTCTTCTATAATTTCAACTTTTAATTTTGCTTCTTCTAAAAGGCTTATCGCTTCTTCTCTTCCTTTTCCTTTTACATTTGGAACTATTGTCTTTTCTTGTCCTTTACTAATAATAACTTTTACTGTACTTCCTTCTTTTACTTTGTTAAATCTCTCCATATATGTTGGATTTTGCGATATAACATACCCTTCTGGTACTTCTTTATCATATTCTTCTTTTTCTATTTCAAATACTAACTTGGCATCTTCTATTTCTTTTTGAGCCTCTTCTTTTGATAAGTTTACAACATTTGGCATTTCTACTTCTGACGGATTTGTTATGTTTAAAAATGCTAATGTTCCTCCTAAACTAACAACAAATAGTAATATTATTCCTATAAACGAACTTAAAATTTTATGTTTACCTATGAATTTTTTAAATTTATTTTCTTTTTTTCTACCTTTAGCTTCTCTTGCATCTCTGTACATTGTTGTATTTATTTTTTGAGTTGCAGCTGTTGGGTCATAATCTACATCTTCTACAAAATTTCCTTCTGGATTTTTCAATGCTTTCTTTAAATCTTCTAACATTTCAGTTGATGACTGATATCTTAAATTTACATCTTTTTGAAGTGCTTTCATTATAATTTTATTAATTGATACTGGTACTTTTTTATTTATATCAATTGGTTCTTCTGGTTCTTCTTGCATATGTTTTAATGCAACAGATACTGGAGTATCTGCTTCAAATGGTACTTTCCCAGTTAACATTTCATATAATACAACACCTAGTGAATAGATATCTGATTTTGCATCTGTAAATCCTCCTCTTGCATGTTCTGGTGAGAAATAGTGTACAGATCCCATAGTTGTACCAAATGCTGTAATTGTAGAATTAGAAACAGCCTTAGCTATTCCAAAGTCTGTAACTTTTGCTATTCCATCTTCTGTTATTATTATATTATGTGGTTTAATATCCCTATGTATAATATTATTTTTATGAGCCATTTCTAATGCTGATGCTATTTGCATTGCAACATTAACAGACCATTTCCATGGTAGTGGTCCTTTTTCTTCCATTATGATTTCTTTTAACATCTTCCCTTGAATTAATTCCATTACTATATAGTATAAATTCCCCTCTTCTCCTACATCATAAATAGATACTATATTAGAGTGTGATAATCTCGCAGCTGATTGTGCTTCTACTTCAAATCTTTTTATAAATTCTTCATCTGTTGTAAATTCATCTCTTAATACTTTTACTGCTACATTTCTTTTTAAAATTTTGTCTTCTGCTTTATATACAGTAGCCATTCCACCATTTCCAACATTTTCTATGATTTCATATCGATTTCCTAATAGCTTACCTTCTATACCCATATTTATCTCTCCTTAATAGTTTGCTTGTAGATAGTTTATATATTTTTTATAACTACAATTGTTATATTATCATATCCTCCATTTTGATTTGCTAAATCAACTAATTCTTTTGGTGCTAACTCAAAGTTTGTTTTAGCTAATCTAAAAATTTCTTCTTGTTCTACCATATTAGTTAGCCCATCTGAAGCCATTACTAATATATCATCTTTTAAAAATCCTTTTATCATAACATCTGGTTCTACAAAAGCATTACACCCCAAAGCTTTCATTAACATATTTTTCTGAGGATGATGTACTGCTTCTTCTTGTGTTATTGTTCCTTCTTTTACTAATTTTTGAACATAACTGTGATCTTGTGTTATTTTTCTCATAAAATCTTTTCTTATTCTAAAGATTCGACTATCTCCAATATGTCCAATAAATGCCCTATTATTATATATTAAACAAATCTCTAAAGTAGTACCCATTCCTTCTAAATCTTTACTTTCTTTTGATTTTTCATAAACCACCATATTCGCATATTCCATTGAACTTGCAACTAATTGGATAATACTATCTTTATCTTTTTCTATTTCTTTAAAATTATTTTCAATATAGCTTTTGGCTGTTTGAATTGCTAATTTACTTGCTATTTCTCCACCATTATATCCTCCCATTCCATCTGCTAACATATATATTTGAACTTCATCTAAAGAATCTGATATATAATAATAATCTTGATTAACTTCTCGTATTCTACCTATGTCTGTTTTAGCATAAGCTTTTATCATTTTTTCACCTCTTTCTTTTTTTATATCTATTAGTTTATTTAAATTTACTCTGTTTGCTTATAATTTCAGTTATATCATAACTTTATAATTTTTGCAATTATTTTACTGTATTTTATAACCAAAAGGTACTTTACATCATTCTAATTTGCTTGTATAATAATAATAACAATTATTTAAGGAGACAACACTTATGGAAATAAATTATTTACAAAAATTAGAATATTATGAAATATTAAAAAATTTAGAAAATTTTTGTTCTACTAAAATGGGCAAAGAAATAGCTTCTCATTTACTACCTTCTAACTCAAAAAAATTAGTGCAATCAATGCTTGATGAAACATCAGAAGCAATTAATTTAGTTTATAAAAACTTGACACCTTCTTTTTTTTCAATTTCTAGTATAGATATAGAATTAAAACATTTAGAAATTAATAATACTTTATCTGCTAAATCTCTCTTAAATTTAGCAAATATTTTTAAATTATCACAAGATTTAAAATCATATTTTGATAAAGATTTTATAGTTCAAGATGAATATCCCATACTAAAAAATATTTTTTCTTGTTTATACTCTAATAAAAGTATAACAGATACAATATTTTCATGTATTTTAGATGAAAATACTATTGATGATAAAGCTTCAAAAGATTTACAATTAATTAGAAAGCAAAAAAGAAAAATAGAACAAGATATTCGTTCTAAATTAAATAGCATAATTCATTCTGCAAAATTTTCAAAATATATACAAGAAAATATTATAACTATTAGGAATGACCGATTTGTTATACCAATTAAAGAAGAATCAAAATCATATGTAAAAGGATTTGTACATGATGTTTCTAATGCTGGTTTAACAGTATTTATTGAACCTCTTGTAATTTTCGAAATGAATAATGAACTAAATGAATTAAATGCCAAAGAAGAACTTGAGATTGAAAAAATTTTAAGTGATTTAACCTCCTTATTTTCCCCTTATACTGAAGAATTGATATTAGATATTGATTTAATTGGAAGATTAGATTTTATTTTTGCTAAAGCTAATTATTCTAAATCAATTAATGCTTCTATTCCTAAAGTAAATGATGAAAAAATTTTAAATTTAGTTAATGCTAGACATCCTTTGTTAAATAAACAAAATGTTATCCCTATTTCACTTGAACTTGGAAAGAATTTTTCAGTACTTTTAATAACAGGTCCAAATACTGGAGGTAAAACTGTAACATTAAAAACTGTGGGTTTACTTACTTGTATGGCATGTAGTGGTCTTTCTATTCCTTGCAATGAAAATTCTAGCATCTATGTTTTTGATAATATTTTTGCTGATATTGGTGATGATCAAAGTATTGCTAATTCTCTTAGTACTTTTTCATCTCATATGTTAAATATTGTTCATATTATAGAAAATGCTACTAGTAATTCTCTTATCTTAGTTGATGAACTTGGTTCTCGGTACAGACCCTTTAGAAGGTGCAAATCTTGCTATTAGTATTTTAGATAATTTCAAAAACTCAAATTGTCTAACTATTGCTACTACTCATTACCAGGAACTTAAAAACTATGCTTTAATCACAAATGGATTTGAAAATGCTTCTGTAGAATTTGATATTTCTACTCTAAGCCCAACCTACAAATTATTAGTTGGCATACCTGGAAAAAGTAATGCTTTTGACATTAGTAGAAAGTTAGGCTTAAAAGAAGAAATAATTAAAAATGCTCAAAGTCTTTTGACTAAAGACGAAATAAATGTTGAAGAACTTCTAAAAAGTATTTATAATGATAAATCTAAAATTGAAAATATGAAAGAAAAAATCCAAAATGATTTAAATGATGTATCTTTGTTAAAAATTTCATTACTTAGTGATAATGAACAACTAAGAAAACAAGAAAAAGATATTATTAATAATGCTAAAATACAAGCTAGAAATATCTTATTAGAAGCTAAAGAAGATGCTACTTTTATTATAAAAGAAATGTCTAATATCTCTACTAATAAAAATTTAGATAACCAAAGAAATATTTTGAACAAAAAAATTAAAGATATAAAATTAGAAGATTCAAAACAATATATTCATAATTCTTTAACTGTTAATGATATAAAACTTGGTCTTGATGTATTTATAACTACTCTTAATCAAAATGGTACTATTATATCTAATATTTCTAGATCAAATGAAGTTCAAGTTCAAATTGGTAGTATGAAAATGAATATAAATATAAAACATCTATCAAGAATTGATAAACCTAATGTAATAAAAAAAGATATAAATTCTAGTTATACTAGTATTTCTAAAACAAGAACTGCAAAAACTGAAATTAATGTAATTGGATATAATATAGAAGAAGCTATTTTTGTTGTTGATAAATTTCTTGATGATTGTAGTTTAGCTAAGATTCAAAATGCTAGAATTGTTCATGGAAAAGGTACTGGAAAATTAAAAAATGGTATCCACCAATTTTTGAAAAAACATCCTCATATAAAAAACTATCGAATGGGAGTTTTTGGTGAAGGTGAAATGGGTGTTACTATTGTAGAATTAAATTAATCTTTAACCTATTAAATCTATATTTGTATTTAATAGGTTTTTAATTTATATTTTTCAAATAATATATTTCATTACCATATTTGTCTAAAATTTCATCATTTTTTTCTAATCTAATTTCATGTTTAATAAATTTTTCTGAATGCATTTTAAAAGTATCAAACAATATTGCAAACTTATCTTCTTGTTCAAATTCCATTCTTGCTAATATTTGTCTAACCTCAATTTGATTGTCTTTGATTAATTTCAATTCTTCATTAAATGTTATTTGCCCATCCTTGATTAATTTCAATTCTTCATTAAATATTATTTGCCCATCCTTGATTAATTTCAATTCTTCATTAAATATTATTTGCCCATCCTTGATTAATTTTAATTCTTCATTAAATATTATTTGCCCATCCTTGATTAATTTTAATTCTTCATTAAATATTATTTGCTCATCCTTGATTAATTTTAATTCTTCATTAAATATTATTTGCTCATCCTTGATTCCTTTTATATCCATTTGTATTTTTTCTTGTGTGTTTTCCATTTTTCTTTGACTATCTTCTACATTTGTTAATCTATCTTCTGTTCTTTTTTGACTATCTTCTACATTTGTCATTCTATCTTCTGTTCTTTTTTGACTGTCCTCTAAAACCATCATTTTTTCCATTATTTTTTCTTGTTGTCCATACATTTTTAATAATAAATCATCTGATTTTAATTGTCTATTATACATTTGTATTAGTAAATCTTCTTTCATAATATACCTCCTTCCTAATTTTTTTACAATCGATTGTGTTATCAATTATACAAACTAATAGTAAATAAGTCAAGAAAATTCCATTGACAAAATCCGACATTTTTTATATCTAACACTAAAAATATAATACTTTTTCAAATTTATTTCTTTTTTTCATATTTTGTAATATAATCTAATTAGTATTAATGTAATTACATTAATTTTCTAGTTAAATATTTTATCTCGGAGTGATATAAATGAAAAAAATTTTATTCAAAGGCTGTGGAACAGCCATTTGTACACCTTTTAATGAATCAGGTGTTAATATCTTAGAATTTGAAAAATTAGTAGAATCTCAAATTCAAAATAATATAGATTCAATTATTGTATGCGGAACTACAGGTGAATCTTCTACTATGACAAAAGACGAAAAAATTTCTGTAATCAAATCTGCTGTTAAAATTTCAAATGGAAGAGTTCCTATCATTGCAGGAACTGGTGGAAATAATACAAAAGAAGTAATCCAAAATTCTATCCTTGCACAAAATTTAGGTGTAAATGGTCTTTTAATTGTAACCCCTTATTACAATAAATGCACACAAGAAGGATTAATCAAACATTATACTGAAATTTCAAAAAACGTTTCTATACCAATCATTTTATATAATGTACCTAGTAGAACAGGAGTTAATATTGAACCCGAAACTTGTTTAGAATTATCTAAAATCCAAAATATTGTTGCAATCAAAGAAGCCAGCGGAAATTTATCTCAAGTTGCAAAAATTGCTAATTTATGCAAAAACAACTTAAATATATATTCTGGAAATGATGATCAAATATTACCTGTTTTATCACTTGGTGGTATTGGTGTTATTTCAGTACTTTCTAATTTATTACCTAGATATACTCATGATATTACAAATAATTTTTTTGAAGGTAATTTAGAAAAATCTATAAAAATGCAATTAGATGTTATTCCTTTAATTGATATCTTATTTTCAGAGGTTAACCCTATACCTGTAAAAGAAGGACTTAATATACTTGGTTTTGAATTTGGAATCCCAAGACTTCCTCTTACCAAATTAAACTCTGACAAAATAAATATATTAAAAAAAGAAATTGATACAGCAAATAAATTATAATAATTTTATATTTTAATAAAAACTTATATAATATTAATTAATATATAAAAAAGTATAAAAATAACATTAATTATTTTTATACTTTTAATATATTATTCTGCAGTTGTTTCATTTACAACTTCTACAATTTCTTCTTTAACTGTATCTACAACTTCTTCTTTAATAGTAATTTCTCTATCTTCAATTCTAGCTCCTATTTTTTCTTTAGTTTTAGCAGCTTTTCCAATTCTGTCTCTTAAGTAGAATAGTCTAGCTCTTCTAGCTTTACCAACTCTCACTAATTCAACTCTTTCAACTAATGGTGAATGTACTAAAAATGTTTTTTCCACTCCTACTCCATAAGAAATTTTTCTAACTGTAAATGTTTGATTAACTCCTCCACCTTGTACTTTTAGAATAATTCCTTCAAATATTTGGATTCTTTCTTTGTTTCCTTCTTTAATTCTTACATGTACTTTTACTGTATTACCAACTTTTAGTTCTGGTATTTTATTCTTTAATTGTTCATGTTCAATAGATTTTATAATATCCATTTTTTTATTCCTCCTTCTTTCCTTTTTGAGCGGTGCTTTAAACTAAAATCATTAGCACTTCATTTATTTAATAAATCTGGTCTTTTAATTCCGAGTTATTTCCAAAGATTTCTCTTTTCTCCACTTATTTATATTCTCATGATGACCTGATAACAATACCTCTGGAACTGATATCCCTTCAAATATTTCAGGTCTTGTATATTGAGGATATTCTAAAAGTCCATTCGAAAAACTTTCCTCTTCAATAGATTCTTCTTTCAAAACCCCTTTTACATACCTAGAAACACTATCTATTAAAACCATTGCTGGAATTTCTCCACCTGTTAATACATAATCTCCAATAGATATTTCCTCATCCACAATTTCATCAATTACTCTTTGGTCAATACCTTCATAATGACCACAAAGTATAATTAAATGTTCTTTTTTACTCAAATCTTCAACCTTTTTTTGACTTAATTTGTTTCCTTGTGGTGACATATATATAACTTTAGCATTTTTATCAACTACAGATTTATATGCATCATATACTACATCTGGCTTAATTACCATACCTGCACCACCACCATATGGAGTATCATCTACTTTTTTATGCTTATCTTTTGAAAAATCTCTAATATTAATTGTATTAATTTCAATTAGCTCTTTTTCGACTGCTTTTCCAATCACACTTTGTTTTATAGAATCAAACATTTGAGGGAAAAGAGTTAAAACATCAAATTTCATAGTTTATCTCCTCTTAAACAATTAAACCAGGTATTATATGAACTATTATCTTTTTATTTTCTAAATCTACTTCTTTTAATACATCAGGTGTTCCTGGTAAAAGAGTTTGTTTTCCTAGTTCATTTTTTACAACATATATATCATTACTTCCAGTATTAAAGATATCATCTACTATTCCGAAGTCTCTCACCTTTATCAGTAAACACTTCTAATCCTAGCAAATCTACTATGTAATATACACCTTCATCTAGTGGTTTTTCTTTATCTCTATCAACAAGTAAATAACTTTGACGTAATTCATCTGCTTTTTCGACAGTTTCAATTCCTTCTAGCTTTAACATAACTACATTTTTATGATATTTTACATCTTGAATAAGTATTTTTCTTATTCCTTCTTTGTTTTTGATATATACACTTTCTAATTCATCAAATCTACTAATATTATCTGTAAATGGTTTCACTTTTACCATTCCTTTTATTCCAAATGTATTAACAATTTGACCTATTTCAAGATATTTTGTCATAATTTTTTTACTCCAATTATCCTATAAATTCAACTGATACTTTCTTTTTCTCTTTTGTTGCTACTGCTTTCATAACAGTTCTAATAGATTTAGCAAGTTTTCCTTGCCTTCCTATTATTCTCCCCATATCAGTATCTTGCACTTTAACTTCAAATACAATAGATTTTTCGCCTTCTAGTTCTTTAATCTCAACTGCCTCTTTATTTTCTACTAAATTCAAGATAATAATTTCTAACATATCTTTCATATTTGTTTCCTCCATCATATTGTGCTTATATTTTAGCTTAAGCTTTTTCTATTAAAGCTTTAACTGTTTCTGTTGGTTTAGCACCATTTTTAATCCATTTTTCAACTTTTTCTTTATCAACTACTATTGTAGAAGGTTCTGTCATTGGATCATATGTTCCTAATTTTTCAATTATTTTACCATCTCTTGGGCTTTTTGAATCAGCCACAACTATATGATAAAAAGGAGCTTTTTTCTTTCCTTGTCTTTGTAATCTAATTTTTACCATTTATTTTCACCTCCTCTTACATTTAAATATATATTGATAATATCAAACATCTGTAATTAATTTATACAGTTGTCTTAAATTTAATAACTAATTTATTTGTACATGTTTTTAATATCATTCATATTAAAACCTTTCATCATTTTGCTCATTCCACCTTTGTTATTTTGCATTTGTTTCATCATTTTTTGTGTCATTTCAAAAGATTTCATAAATTTATTAATATCTTGTACTTCTGTCCCACTACCCTTTGCTATACGAATCCTACGACTAGCATTTAAAAGTTTTGGATTTCTTTTTTCTTTTTTTGTCATAGAGCAAATTATAGCTTCTATTTTTACAAATTCTTTATCATCAATTTTTACATCTTTTAATTGATTCATTCCTGGAATCATTTTTAAAATTGATGAAAATGAACCCATCTTTTTCATTTGTTTTAATTGCATTAAGTAATCATCTAAATCTAATTCTTTTTTCTTTAATGCTTTTTCTAGTTTTTCAGCTTCTTCTAAATCAAATGATTCTTCAGCCTTTTCAATAACAGATAAAATATCTCCCATCCCTAAAATTCTTTGTGTCATTCTATCTGGATGAAATACTTCAATATCACTTAGTTTTTCCCCTGTTGCTGCAAATTTTATTGGCTTTCCTGTTATTCTTTTTACAGATAATGCAGCCCCTCCACGAGTATCACCATCTAATTTTGTAAGTACTACACCATCAACACCTAAATCTTGATTGAATTTTTCAGCCACATTTACAGCATCTTGACCAGTCATAGAATCTACTACTAACAGTATTTCATGTGGTTTTACATTTGATTTTATACCTTTTAATTCATTCATTAATTCTTCATCAATATGTAATCTTCCTGCTGTATCTAATATAATTACATCATTTAATTTTGAAATTGCAACTGACATTGCTTGTCTTGCAATATATAAAACATCTTTTGATTCTTCATTTGCAAATACTGGTATATCTAATTGTTTACCTACTACTTGTAATTGTTTAATAGCAGCTGGCCTATATATATCACAGGCAACTAGCAATGGTTTTTTACCTTGTTTTCTAAGTAAATTCGCAAGCTTTCCAGCAGTTGTTGTTTTACCAGAACCTTGAAGACCTACTAACATAATTACAGTTGGAGGATTTGATGTGAAATTAATTCGACTTTCCGTCCCACCTAGCAACTCTACTAACTCATCTTTTACTATTTTCACAACTTGTTGTCCTGGAGTTAAAGACTTTAACACATCTGCTCCTAATGCTTTTTCTTGAATGATATTTATAAAGTCTTTTACTATTTTATAATTAACATCTGCTTCTAAAAGTGCTAACTTTACCTCTCTTAGCATTTCTTTCAAGTCAGATTCTGTTATTCTTGCTTTTCCTCTAATTTTTCTAGTTATTTCTTGTAACCTAGAAGATAAACCTTCAAAAGCCATTACACTTTCACTCCTATCTTAATAAAATCCAATTTTATTTTAAACTAAGCAATTTAATTCTTTTTTTATACTTTCTAATATATTTGATAATTTTTTATCAGAATAATTTCCTTGTATTTTAGTTAATTCTAATAAGACTTTTTCTATTTTTTTTTCTTGATTCAACGTCCTTTTCATAGCTTCTAACTTTTCTTCATATTCAAAAAGTTTCTTTTCCCCCTTTTTCAAAATGTCTCTAACAGCTTGTCTTGTAATATTGTTATTTTCTGCTATTTCTGATAATGACAAGTCATTATTATAGTAGTCATTAATTATTTCACATTGTTTTTTTGTTAAAAGTTTTCCATAAATTTCATTTAAAACACTAAGTTCAACTTTCTTTTCCATGACCACTACCTCTTTTCTTTTTTGTAATGCTATTATACTTTACACTATCTGTATGCTTTTGTCAATACTTTTATAGCAATTGTTACAAAAATTCAATAATATTCACTTAAGTAGTAAAGCTTTTTTCTTTTTTCCGAATATACACTTTCCTATAACTTAAAAAAATAGTATAGCTTTTACTATACTACTTTTTATATTCCACTATTTCTATTTACCAGTTATACAAAAATAAAGAATTCTTCCAACTACAGTAAATAGTGCCAATGCTCCTATTGTTAAAAATACAGTTGAACCAGGACTTAATCTTTTCTTTTCTGCTTTTTTAAATTCATCTGTTTTCAGTTCTACATTTTCATTTAATTCATTTTCCATTATCATCTTCTCCTTTGTTTATTACTATATTGACATTTTAATATATTTTTCTTTATTTGTCTACATTTTTTATACTATTTATCTAAGCTTTGCATTCAATACTTTTTCCAGCTCTAAAATAACACTTTCCATAACCACATTTATTTCATCATCACTAAGAGTCTTATTTTTATCTCTAAAAATCAAAGAATATGCAACACTTTTCTTGTTCACACCTAATTTTTCACTTCTATATATATCAAACAACTTCAAAGTCTCTAATAATTTTTTAGATTTTTTCACTATTATTTTTTCAATTTGACCAACTTCAACTTCTTCATCTACAATCACAGCTATATCTCTTTCAACTGCTGGAAATTTAGGAATCTCAATATATTTTTTATTATTTCTTGAATATTTCACAAGTTTTGTAACATTTGCTTCTATTAAATATGCTCTTTTTTCTATTCCATAATTATCTAGTACTTCTGGATGAACTTCTCCAAATGTTGCTATAGTGTCTAAACCTATTTTTAAATTAGCACATCTACCTGGATGATAAATTGAATTCTTAATTTCTTTTTCTATATCATACCTATTTATTCCCACTACTTCAAGCACATTTTCAAGTATTCCTTTTACAATATAAAAATCTACATCTTCTCCATACATACCAACTGTTAATATATTTTCCTCTAATGGAACCTCTCCATTTTCTACTTCATTATTAATATTTTTATAGTTTCTTGATAAATCAAACAACTTAACATTTTGATTTTTCTTGTTTGCATTACTAGCAAGCATTTGCATCATACTAGGTACTGTAGTTGGTCTCATTAATTTATACTCTTCACTAAGAGGATTTTGAATAGTAATTGCATATTTTTTAATTTCTTCTGTTATATTTGATTTTTCTAAATCTTTTTGACTTACAAAACCATAAGTATATATTTCAGATAAGCCACTATTTACTAATATCTGCTTTATATTTTTCTCTATAACCTGTTCTTTGTTCATTATACCTAAAGTTGTATCTGCTTTAATTAATGTAGTATTTAATTTATCATAACCATAAAATCTAAGCACTTCTTCTGCTATATCTGCAAGTTGTTCTAAATCTGGTCTAAAATATGGTATAGTTGCAATACTTCCTTCCACTTTAATTTCTAATTTTTCCAATATTTTAATCATTTCTTCTTTTGAAATATCAGTTCCCAACAAATTATTAATCCTATTTTCATCTATTTCAATTTTTCTAATTTCTTGTTTTACTGGATAATTATCTATTATACCATTAATTGCTTCTCCTGCACCAATTAATTCCACTAACTCTATAGCTCTATTTACAGCCCTTAATGCATTTTCAGGTGATAATCCTTTTTCAAATCTTGAAGAACTTTCTGTTCTTATACCCAATTTTTTAGAAGTTTTCCTTACACTTGGACCATTGAATACTGCTGATTCAAATACTACAATTTTAGTATTATCTTCTATTTCTGAATTCAATCCTCCCATAACTCCTGCAACTGCAATCGCTTTTTTATTATCAGCAATTACTAAATTATCTTCATTTAAAAGTCTTTCTTGCTCATCTAATGTTATAATTTGTTCATCTTTTTTAGCTCTTCTAACTATTATTTTTTTTCCATTTATTGAATTTATATCAAAAGCATGCATAGGTTGCCCAAGTTCTAACATAACATAATTTGTAATATCTACAATATTATTTATACTTCTAATACCACAAGCTTTAAGTCTTCTTTTAATCCACTCTGGCGACTGCCCTACCTTTACATTCTTAGTAACCCTTGCTACATAACGATAGCATAAATCAGGAGCCTCTATTTCCACTTTTAAACCTTCGATTTCTGTTTTTTCTTCTTGCTCCAATTTATCTATATTTTTTCTTGGATTTTTAAATTCTTTTCCAAGTGATACAGCAACTTCTCTCCCTAAACCTTCAATAGAAAAGCAATCTGGTCTATTTGATGTAATTTCAAAATCTATAATATCTTCTTTTAAATTCAGTTTTTCCACTACATCTTTTCCCAAATCTTTTTCAAATTCCTTATCAAGTATCATTATTCCATCTTCTGTTTGATTTGAACAATCTTCTTTAGTTAATTTAAGTTCTCCAATTGAACACATCATACCACAGCTTTCAATTCCTCTTAATAAACCTTTTTTAATTTTTATTCCATCTGGTAAACTCGCTCCATCTTTTGCAACTGGAATAATATCTCCGCACATTGATATTATTAGCACCTGTTACAATTTGAATAACTTCTTCTCCAACATCTACTTTAGTTACAACTAACTTATCTGCATCTGGATGTTTCTCAATTTCTAATATTTTACCAATTACTACATTTTTAATATCATTTCCTAACTGTTCTATTGTTTCAACTTTAGAACCTGTCATTGTTAAAATATCTCCTAATTTAACACTATCTATATCAATATCACTATATTCTTCTAACCATTCAATACTTGCTTTCATTTCCCAATTCCTTCCTAATTTATATTATCTACTTTTAGGGTTATATCCTGAAGTATTCATATAATCTCCGTAATTTCTTGATTTTTGGTTTTTATATAATTCTCCATTATTACTTAATCTATTTACAAATTCAAGCCTACTGCTAGATCTGTTTTTTTCTTCCTTACTATAATCTTCAAAAGTATAACTCTGTTTTACTATATATTTCCCTTTACCATCTGGATAAATTGTGCAATCAATTTTATCAGCCCATTTACATGCTTCTTTAAATGATACTGTCTTACTTGTACTATCTGTTTTCACATAATCTCTATGTCCAATTGGTATCAATTTACTCATCTTATCTTTCAAACTCATTTTAACTCCCCTTTAATAATTAACTTAAATTATTAATTTTATTAATCAATATATATGTATATTATTTAGCTACTAAAATTGTTTTAAAAATCTTACATCATTTTCAAACAATAATCTCATATCTTCAATTCCAAATTTAGCCATTGCAATTCTTTCAACTCCAAACCCAAAAGCAAATCCTGAATATTCTTCTGGATCAATTCCACAATTTTTCAAGACATTTGGGTGTACCATTCCACAACCTAATAATTCTATCCAACCTTCATTTTTACATACCTTACAACCTTTTCCCCCACAAACAAAACATGATACATCAGCTTCTGCAGATGGTTCTGTAAATGGAAAATGATGTGGTCTAAATCTAATTTTTGTATTTTCACCCAAACATCTTTTAGCAAACATTTCTAATGTCCCTTTTAAATCAGCCATTGATATATTTTTATCTACAACCAACCCCTCTATTTGATTAAATACTGGTGAATGTGTTGCATCTACACTATCTGAGCGATATACTGCACCTGGGCATATAATTTTAATTGGTGGCTTTTGTTTTTCCATTATTCTTGCTTGAACTGGTGAAGTTTGGCTTCTTAGTACAATATCTTCTGTTATATAGAAAGTATCTTGAATATCTCTTGCTGGATGGTCTTTTGGTGTATTTAATTTATCAAAGTTATATATTGCTTTTTCAACTTCTGGTCCACTTGCTATTTCATATCCCATCCCCAGGAAAATTTCTTCTACTTCATTAATAATTTGAGTAATTGGATGAAGAGAACCTAAAACTGTTTTTTTACTAGCTTCTGTTACATCTATATTTTCAGATTCTAGTTGCTTTTGTAATTCAGCTTTTTTTAATTCTTTCTCCTTTTTATCAACCACTAAATCCAGTTCATCTCTTACATCATTAACTAAAGTTCCAATAATTGGTCTTTCTTCTGGCATTAATTTCCCCATTCCTCTTAATACTACTGTCAATTCACCTTTTTTACCCAAATATTTTACTTTCAAACCACTAAGTTCCTTTAAATTCTTAGATTCTAATATTTCCCTAATAGAATTTTCCTTAATTTTTGCAATTTCTTCTTTCATACATTTTCAAATCCCTTCTTTATCCATAATTTATCATCAAAAATACCATTTCATCCTAAAGTTGCTTATCTTCTAGGACGAAATGGCTATAATTCGTGGTACCACCTAAATTCATTAGTTTCTAAAAAACTAACCTCAAACATTTTAACGGTTCGACCGCTCTTTCCTACTTTTATGTAATTTCAGAAAAAGACCTAAAAAGTGAAATTTCTATATATGTATATTAATGGTTTTCAGCCTAAGCCCATCATCTCTGAACAAATATATCTTTCATATATATACTTTGCTTTTTAATTGGTTAAATATTCCATATTTCTTTTAACAAATATAATTATACCAAACTTTTTATACTTTTTCAATATTTTTTCATTATTTTCTTAAACTGATGACATTGGGACGGTTCCAAAATGTGTCATTTATGTTATAAACAAAAATTTTTAATAATTTTTTAATATATTTTCACTATTTTTATGACTTTTTTGTGAATTTTGTTGTATATTTTTCATATTGTGTTAGAATATATATTAAAGCAAATAAATAAAGGAGTGACATATTATGAAAAAAAGTATTTCTATTACAATATTCCTAATAATTATATTAGTTGCAAATATTTCTTTTGCATCATACAATACAGTTACAATGACTGTTGTTGATGAACCAATTTGCACAATTGAATTAGGAGAAAATTCTAGTTTTGAGAAAAAATTAGTTTCTAAAAATTTACCTAATAAAGAAGTTACAATTGAATTAAAAGTTACAAATGGAGAAAAATCTTTAAAACCAACTGGGGAAATAATCTTAGTATTAGACAACTCAGCTAGTATGAAAAATACAACAGCTAGTGGTGAAGAAAGACAAACATTAGTCTTTGAAGCTGCTAAAACTTTAATTTCTAATCTGCTAGAAGACAATGACAATTTAGAAATTGGTATTGTTAGTTTTTCTACCAATTTAGATATTTCAAAAGAAGGTACTATTGAAGATGCAACTGTATTATCTCCACTTAGTAATAATATATCTAATTTACAAAATACTATTACTAATATTGATGAATATGGACCTAAAACTAATTTACAATCAGGATTATTACTAGCAAGTAATCAATTTTCTAATGAAGAAAACAACAAATATATTATTACATTAACAGATGGGGTTCCAAATGTTGCTATTGATTATGATAATCAATATTACTCTGATGATGTAATTGACAAAACTAAGGCTCAACTAATTGCTCTTGAAAATGACAATATCAAATTAATTACAATGCTTACAGGTATTACTGATGAAGATAACATACCTAACCCTTCTGTTAGCACTAAAAGTTTTAGTGATATAATATTTGAAATTTTTGGAACTATTGATAATCCTACTGCTGGTGAATTTTTATATATTTCAGATGAAGAAATTCAAGAAACAGTAATTAATAATATATATAATTCATTATTACCAACAGCTAAAACATTAAAAGATATTACAATAATTGATTATTTCCCACAAGAAATTATAAATAATTTTGAATTTGCTTATGTTCAAAATACAAATATAGGGAATATCTCAACAAGTATTAACACTTCAGAAAATTCAATCACATGGACTATACCAGAACTTGCAAGTGGAGAAACAGCAACTGTACAATATACTTTAAAACTAAAAGAAAATTTTAATGAAAATATAGTTGATGAAATTCTAAATACAAATGAAAAAGTAGATATAAGTTATACAGATTATAATGATGTAGAACAATCTAAAACATCTGATGTATCACCTAAGTTAAAACTAAGCTTACCTCCTGCTAAATTACCAGCAGCTGGATTAACTTTATTTATTGGACTTGTTGTATTATCATCAGTTGGATTAGTAGTATTTTTCGGAATGAAATATATAACTATTAATAAAAATATGAAATATTAAAAAATATATATGAAATATCAATTTTTAAAAAGTAACATTCATTAATTTGAAATGTTACTTTTTAATTTTATAATTATTATTTATATAAAAAATTAAGGAGAATTTCTTCCCCTCAATTTCTTCTTTTATCTTATTCTTATAAAGCTACATTATCATTTAATAATGATTCTATGTTTAATAATCTGTTATATTTAGCAACTCTATCTGTTCTACAAGGTGCACCAGTTTTGATTTGCCCTGCATTTGTTGCAACAGCAATATCAGCTATTGTAGAATCTTCAGTTTCACCTGATCTATGAGAAATTACTGTTTTATATCCATTTTTCTTAGCCATATAAATAGTATCTAAAGTCTCTGTTAAAGAACCTATTTGATTTGGTTTGATTAATATAGCATTAGCAATATTGTTATCAATACCTTTTCTTAATCTTTTTGGATTTGTAACAAATAAGTCATCTCCTACTAATTGCACTTTATCTCCAATTTTTTCAGTTAATGCTTTCCAAGCTTCCCAATCATCTTCTGCTAAACCATCTTCAATTGATGTAATTGGATATTTTTCAGATAATTCTACTAAATAATCTACCATTTCTTCTTTAGTTTTGAATATATCTGTTTTCCAGAAATAGTATCCATCTTTACCTATTTTTTTAGCTTCTTCATACATTTCTGTACTAGCTACATCTAGTGCTAAAGTAACATCTTTACCTGGTTCATATCCAGCTTTTTTAATAGCTTCCATTATAACTTCTAAAGCTTGTTCTTCATTATCTAAATTTGGTGCAAATCCACCTTCGTCTCCTACTGCAACACTAAATCCTTTTGATTTTAAAACACCTTTTAATGTGTGATAAATTTCAGTACCTCTTCTTAATCTTTCAGAAAATGTGATATCTCCTATTGGCATAACCATAAATTCTTGAATGTTAACAGTGTTGTCTGAATGTTTTCCACCATTTAAAATATTCATCATAGGAATTGGTAATTCAGTAGCATATATTCCACCCATATATTGATATAATTCCATTCCTAAAGATTCTGCTGCCGCTTTTGCAACTGCTATAGAAACACCTAATATAGCATTTGCTCCTAAGTTTGATTTATTTGGTGTATCATCTAATTTAACTAAAGCTGTATCTATTCCTCTTTGGTCATATGCATTCATTCCTAATAATTCTTTAGCTATTTTTTTATTTACATTTTCTACTGCTTTTAAAACACCTTTTCCTAAGTATCTATTTTTGTCTCCATCTCTTAATTCTGTTGCTTCAAAACTTCCTGTTGATGCTCCTGATGGTACAGATGCAAGTCCTCTAAATCCACCTTCTATTACAACTTCAACTTGTACTGTTGGATTTCCTCTTGAATCTAAAATTTCTAAAGCTTTAATTTCTTCAATTTCTAAAATATCTTTCATGTTTTGTTTCCTTCCTTTCAAATCTTTTATATTTTATAACATTTAGATTATACAAAATATAACCTACAATGTCAACATTTCATGCCAATAAATTCAATATTTGGGTTACATCTACATGTATTATATCTCTTATGTTTCCCATATATTTACTATAATTTATTTTTTTCAATTTATTTTTTATAATACTATGTAAATTCTTCTTATGAGGAATAATATTTTCAAGTGATTTAATACATTGTCTTGATATAATTGCTTTCTCATCCTCTATTTTTTCTAAAAACTTATCTGCTATTTTCTCAAATCTCTTTTCTTCATCCCATTTAGTATTAATAGATAGTAGAAATATTGCTCTAGTTCTTTCTATTTGCTTTTCACTATCTAGCATAGATACAAACAAATCCCAATACTCATATATATCATTATAATAGTATGACCTATAGTACAATCTAAGTAATGATTCTAAACCTGCTTCGTTATTATTTTCATATAATAAACTAATTAGTTCTTCTATTTCTTCGTTATTTAATCCTTTAGATTCTATTTGTTTTATTTTTTCTTCTTGTTTTGTTAACTCTAAAATTTTAAGCATATTTTAATCTCCTTTTCATTTAATTTTTTAAGAAGCCTTTTTGTTCCTTAGTTCACTTGCATATCTAATACTAGTTTCATTTACCTCTCCTGATGATATTCTTACTATCTCTTCAATTACTTCATTTTCTTTTAATAATTTGATATTTGTACTTGTTCTTTCTTTATCAACATTTTTACTAATAAAATAATTAAAGTCTCCCATAGCTGCTATATTTGGCAGGTGTGATATACATAGCACTTGATGCATATTCGCAATTCCTTTTAATTTTTTAGCTACTGAATTTGCAGCTTTTCCACTAATTCCTGTATCTATTTCATCAAATATTAATATTGGTATTTGGTCAGTATCTGCCAATACTTTTTTAATTGCAAGCATTGTTCTTGACATTTCTCCTCCTGAAGCTATTTTTGATAATTCTTTTTCTTCTTCCCCCATATTTGTTTTAATATAGAAAGTAACTATATTTTTCCCTGTTTTTAAATATTCTTTTTCTAAATATTCTACCTTTACATTTACTTTTGCATTTTTCATTTCTAGGTCTTCCAATTCTCTATTAATATTTCCACTTAGTACTTTTGCATTTTCAAGTCTTATTTTATTCATTTTACTTGCAAATAAGTTCATTTTCTCTTCTGTTTTCTTTTTTTCTTTTCTTAGTTTATTATTATATTCTTCTGAATTTTCAATTTGTTTAATTTCCTTTTCTATTTCCTCTTTATATATCAAAATTTCTTTTATGTTATTTCCATATTTCCTTTTTAATGAATTAATTAAATCTAGCCTTTCTCCTACATAATTACTTTCTTCTTCATCAAAATACATATCATCTTTACAGGTTTTTACATCTCTTGCTATTTCTTGTAATTCATAATATATACTTTTTAAATTATTTGAAACTACCCCATATTTGTTATCTATATCTTCAATTTTTTCTAAATTTCTAATAGCCATACTAATACTGTCTATACCATTTTCTGATATTAATACATCCGCTTCTTGAAGACTTTGTGATATTTTCTCTGAATTTAATATGATTCTTCTTTTTTCTTCTAATTCATCTTCCTCATGTTCCTTTAAATCAGCCTCTTCTATTTCTGTTATTTGATATTGTAATAAATCTATTTTTCTTTGTCTTTCTTTTTCATCTCCCAAATTATTTTTTAGCTCTTGTTTTATTTCACAATACCTTTGATATACTTTTTTATACTTATCCTTTGTATCCTTTATTTCTTCTCCAATAAAACCATCAAGATAATTAAGATGTAATTTAGTATCTAATAAATTTTGATTATCATTTTGACCATGAATTTCAATAAATTCACTCATAAATTCCTTAAGTTCTGCTACTGTAACCATTCTTCCATTTATTTTACACATATTTTTTCCATTACTATTGATTTCTCTTGAAACAATAATATTTCCATCAATAGATTTTTCACTGTCTGGTTTGTACATACATAACTCAACAAATGAATTATTTTCACCTTTTCTTATCATTTCTTTTGAAAATCTTCCACCAGATATAATTTGTAGTGAATCAATAATTAAAGTTTTTCCTGCTCCTGTTTCACCTGTTAATACATTTAATCCCTTATTTAAATCAATATTTAAATCTTCTATAATCCCTATATTTCTAATATGTAAAGCTTGTATCATAATAACCTCCTAAAATCACTAAAAAAATGTTCGCCTTTATTGTACCTACAATTTTAAAAATTGTCAATACTTTTTTGCGAACATTTTTTCTTTTTTACTTTCTATATTTATTAAACATTTCTATATAAATTCTTCCCAAACTAAATTTGCAAAATCTATTCCTTTATTTGTTAATTTTATATAATCACCATCTATTTGTAATAACTCTTCATATATAAGCCTTTCTAGTTCTTCTTGAAATACAAATATTGGATTATCAACATATTTTTCTTTGAATTTAGAAATTTTAACTCCTTCTATTTTGCGAAGACCTAATAACATATATTCTTTTTTCTTATTTTCTATATTTTGAACTTCCTCAATTTTCTTATCATATTTTTTATTACTATAAAAAGAATAATTTGAATATCTAGTATCTTTTAAATATGAAGAAGCCCTTTCTCCTATACCAATATATTCTTTTTGTTCCCAGCAATTCAAATTATGTTTTGACTCTTTTCCTTTTTTAGAAAAATTTGATATTTCATAATGATTATATCCATTTAATTCTAATGAATTTTTTGCATACCAATACATTTGTCTTTCTAGTTCTTCACTTGGAAGTCTTATTTTTCCTTGTTCTAGTAATTCTTCTATTTTAGTTCCTTCTTCTATAATTAATGAATAAACACTAACATGATTTGGATCTAATATTTTAATTTCTTCTATAGCCTGTTTTATATCTTTTATAGTTTGATTTGGAAGCCCAATCATTAAATCTACATTAATATTTTCAAAACCAACCTCTTTTGCCATATTGTATGTATTTAGGAATTCCTCAAATGTATGAATTCTACCAATTTGTTTTAATAATTTATTGTTTGTACTTTGAAGACCAATACTTAGTCGATTAATTCCGAACACTTTTATATTCTTTCAATTTTTCTTTATTAACAGTTCCTGGATTTACTTCCATAGTTATTTCTATATCTTTAAATGATGTTTCATTATTACTTTCATTTAATTTAAACTCTAATTCTTTTACTATATTAGCTATATATCCACTTTCAATAAAAGATGGTGTTCCTCCTCCTATATATATTGTTGTAACATTATATTCTTCAAGCTCCTCTTCTTGTATTTGAGACTCTATATATTCTACATATTCTTGTATTTCTTTTTGCTTTTTATTTGAATATGATACAAAATCACAATAATAACATTTTTGTTTACAAAATGGTATATGAATATATATACCTAAGGCTTTTTTTCTATCTTCTTTAACTTCTTTACAACCAAACACTTCTCCCAGCTCCTTCTAATCTTACAACATTATTCATTTCTTCATAATTCATCTTTCATTAAAAAGTCAATTATATTCAAATGTTTTATTCCATTTTGTGACATATCTAATTCATCCATACTTATCACATATTTAGGATAATTATCTTTTATAGCATCAAATGCACCAAATTCTCTATCAATTGTTGACTGTTCAACTAACATGTATGTTACCTATATATAAATAGGAGTATTATTTTTTATTGCTATAAAATCCACTTCACCTTTTGTCGTTTTACCAATATATACTTCATATCCTTTTATTTTTAATTCATTGTAAACTAAGACTTTTTACCTCAAAACTCACATATCATCCGTGATAGCACAGTAGATAACTCACTAAATAACATTTTACTATTAGAACCTGTTATAAATATACTATAATTTTTTTCTACTCGCAAAGAATTTATAGCTTTTTCAAAATCTTCAATAATTCCTATTTCATCTAAAAATAAATAGTACTGTTCATTTTTATTTGTTATACTTTTTATATATTATCTAAATCTCTAGCTGTCTTCACAAAATCATACTCTAATGATTCAAAATTTATATATATCTTATTTTTTCATCTACTTTTATTTCTTCTTGTATTTGTTCTAATATAATACTTTTCCCACTTCTCCTTAGACCATATATTATTTTTATTAATGTATTTTGTTCATAAAAAGGTCTTATTTTTTCTAAATATATCTCTTCTTTTTATATTGAAAATCTATTAATTATTACAAATCTTTAGCCACATCTATTATTTTTTTTAATCTATAATTAACACCTGATTTGCCAATTGGTTTTTCTAATAATTTTCCTAATTCTGTTAAAGATACATTAGGATTTTCTAATCTCAAAATTGCAATTTCTTTTAATCCATCATCTAATTTGTAAAATTTACCCAAAGCTTTTAATTTTTCTATTGCTGAAATTTGTTCAATTGAAGCATTTATTGTTTTATTTAAATTGGCTGTTTCACAGTTTACTAATCTATTTACCTTACCTCTCATTTCTTTTTGAATTCTTATATCTTCAAATTCCATAACAGCTTTATTAGCTCCAATTAGAGCAAGTAATTTCGATATTTCTTCTGCTTCTTTTATATATAGAGAATACTTATTTTTCACAATCAATATTTTAACCTTGATATTTAATTTTTTCAATATATTTTCCAAAAAGCCTAAATTTTCTTTATTTGATACTTCTATTTCTAAATGATATTCTTTTTCTGGATTATTAACTGAGCCAGAGCCCATAAAGCAACCTCTTACAATAGCTCTTAGATTTTCTTCACTCTTTTCTATTTCTTCTTTTAAATATATTTCTTTCATATCTTGATTTATGAATTTAATATCTTTCTTTTTTAGATAAATAACAAATGATTTACCTATGATATCTATATCATGATTTATATTCAAGTTTAACAATAATTTAGAAAATCTATTAATATTATAATCACTTTCTGTTGAAAATTTCATTTCTTTTTCATCTATTATATTTGTATTATCTGATATTAAATATCCAATCAATTCATATTCTACCATTTTTTTATTAACTAAATCACTATTTTTATTTAATTCTTGTTTTATACTCGATGAAAAAGACATTTTTAATCACCTACCTTAGTTATAACTATTCTATCATTTCCATAGAAATCTTGTTTTCCATATGTTTCTATGTATTTATCTTCTTTTTCAATTAAATCTATTACATCGATCTTTTGATCATACCCTATTTCTAAACATAAATATCCTTTATATTTTAAAAAGTCATATGCTTTATTTACAATTTTTCTATAAAAATCTAATCCATCATAACCACCATCTAAAGCTATAATTGGTTCTTTTTTCACTTCTTTATCAAGTGATTTTATAACATCTTTTCTTATATATGGTGGATTAGACACAATTATATCAAACTTATCTTTTGGCATATTTTCCAGTAAATCTGACTTAATCCATGTAATCCTATCTTCTACTCCATTATTCTTAGCATTCAACTTAGCTATTTCTAATGCTTTTTCGCTAATATCTATTCCTGTTATCTGACTTCCATTTATATATTTAGCTAAAGAAACTGCAATTGCTCCACTACCTGTACATAAGTCTAATATTTTTTTTGCATTAATCTTTTTAGCAATTTCTATTACTTCTTCGACTAAAACTTCAGTATCTGGTCTTGGTATTAAAACATTTTCATTTACATAGAAAATCATTTTCATAAATTCTTGTTGATGTGTTATGTGCTGAAGAGGTATTCCAGTTATTAATTTATCTACTCCTTCAAAATATTTTTCTTTTTGTTCTTCAGTTATATTTTTCTTATCATAAACTAATAAATATTGCCTTGTCTCATTTAGTATAAATTGCATTAATAGTCGAGATTTTAAATTTGGATTATTTATCCTATTTGATTTTAAAGTTATCACTGCTTTATTCATAGCTTCTTTAATTGTCATATACACACCTACCTATCTTCTTACCAATATACTAATATCTTTAAATCTTAATTTTATATCTCCACTATATCACAAGATTAATTAATTTGTCCATATACTTAAATTTTGAAATTTTTTTATTATCTTACAAATGAAAAAAAATGTCACATTATTGACATTTTTTCCATTCTAACTTATTTTTTTCTATAAAATATGTTTATTTAATACTCTTTCATAAATTTAAAGTTATATTATAAATATAAGAGAGGACGAAATCCGGTAATTATCATATCTATGAGTTACAGTATTGTTATAACGAGTATTTACACGAACATTAGAACCATTTGTATAACTAGGTCCGTCTTAGTACACATGGTAGTAAACCTTCTGAATCATTATATGTTTCTGTTGTCCATTCTCTCACATTTCCTGCCATATCATTTATATTTAATTGATTATCTCCTGCTTCTCCTGTTTTTAATAAAATTGATGATAATTTTGTTTGATTAGAATAATTAATTGTTCCAAATGTTTGAACAAATACTATAGCTGTATCCCAAGCATAGCTATTCATCAAATCACTCGTAAAATTACTATTTGAATACATATTTCTACATAACTGAGCTAATTGTGATTGTGTTATATAGTTATATACAAATCCATCTTTTTTAACTACCATAGTATTTGTCATCAAAGAAGATGATGTTCTCTCTTGTGTTGCCTCACTATCACTTGCCTCATATCTTCCTATATAGTATCCTCCATTTGTATTTGCACTTGATACAAATTTTTCTATATCTTTTGCTACAATATTTCCTAAATTTAATTCTGTACTTTTAGTTTCTTCTTGAAAATATGAATCTATTATTCCATTTCCTACATCTGTTGCGGTTCCATCTAATGCAAATGTATATCTACTTAAATTTATTTGATATATATTACTTCCATCTGAAATATTTCCTACTGGTATCCATACAAACTCATTATTTCCATCTGTTATTACTATTCCCTCATGTACTTTTTTTGTATCATTTGTTATTTTAAATCCATCTGGTACTACTATTTTATTTCCATTTTCATCTCTAACAGTAGTATTTCCTACTACATAACTTTCTTGTATTTCTCCTATTGTTTTTTGTTTTTCCCCTATTATTATTTTTCCTGTTTCTTCATTTATACTTACCTCTACTCCATCTAGTATCCATGTTCCATCATTGTTATTTACAACACTTTCAAATTCTTTTTTTAATATATCTTCTAAACTCTCTGGCAATACATCAACATTTTTACTTATTATCCATTCATTATATCCAAGTTTTACCCTATCTTCTATTTCTCCTTTTTCACTTGCTTCTTTACTTTGACTTGCTCTTGTAAGTAGTCCATTTTCTCCCATCAGTGTTGCAATTGATACTCCTGCTAAAATCAAAAGTATTATTATTGTTATTACTAGTGCTATTAATGTTATTCCTTTATTTGTTTCATTCTTCATTTGTTTTTTCTCCTATCTTTTTTTATAATTCTTTAGCATACCATTATATAATTAAAATCTTTTTATGTAAATACTATTTCAGAAAAAATTTAAATTGATAGATATAATACATCAGAACCTTTAAAATAATATTTTAATCTCTCATAAATTTAAGCTTATATTATAAATATAATATAGGGTGAAATCCGAACATTTTTAGAATTGTTATTCCTTTACTAGTTTTTAATTTCATCTAAAACTTTCCTTTTCTTTTTTGTTTATCTTATTTTATATAAATCGCCCTATTTATATCAATATGATTTCAAACAGACAAACAATAAAGTTTTAAAATTTATTTACATAATTTTGCTTTTTTCTGTATTATGTGGTATTATTATATAAACAAATGTAGAAAAGGAGGAAAAATCAATGATTTTTTCAAAAAAAGCCGCGCTGCGGTTAAGTATAATATTCTTTATAGTGGGGGTTATAGGTTTATTACTAAATCTAACACCATTAAGAGAAATTGAACTAACATTTAATAAAAGACATGGAAGCATGTCTTTACCATTACATATTATATGTATTGGATTTGGTGTTGGGTATTACTTCTTTTTTCACCAATACCTAAAAAAGAAAGATGAATAGATTATTTTCTATCCATCTTTCTTTTTATTTTGACTCACTTAAAAAAACTTCTTAAAATCTTCCTCATTTATCTTTTCTTTTACAAGTAAAGTATTTGCTATTAAATCTAATTTGTCTCTATTTTTAATTAATAAACTTTGAGCATCATTATATGCTGTATCTATTAATCTTTTAACTTCTTGCCCTATTTTATCCCCAATATTTTCACCAAACATTTGCATTTCATATGATTCTTTTCCTTGAAAATCAATTGGACCTAAAACATCACTCATACCATACTTAGTTACCATATCTCTTGCAATTTTAGTTGCTCTTTCTATATCATTACTTGCTCCTGTTGATATATCATCTAAAACTAATTGTTCTGCTGCTCTTCCTCCAAGAAGTGCAATTAGTGTTTCTTCCATTTCTGTTCTTGAAATATAGTATTTATCTTCATCTGATTTATACATAGTATAACCACCTGCCATACCTCTTGGTATGATAGATACTTCTTTAACATCAGTTTGTGTTTCTAAATATCTACTAACTACTGCATGTCCTGCTTCATGATAAGCTGTTAATTTTTTATCTTTTTCTGAATATACTCTAGTTCTTTTTTCAAGACCCACTGTTACTTTTTTAACCGCTTCTTCTATATCATCATTTTCAATATTATCATGTTTTCTTTTAGTTGCAATAATTGCAGCTTCATTTAATATATTTGCAAGTTCTGCTCCAGTAAATCCTGCTGTATCTTCAGCTATACTTTCTAAATTAACATCTTCTGATATTCTTTTATCTTTCCCATGTATTTTTAAAATTTCAAGCCTTCCTTTTAAATCTGGTGTTGGTACTGTAATTTGTCTATCAAATCTACCAGGACGAAGTAACGCTTTATCAAGCATTTCAGGTCTGTTAGTTGCTCCTAATACAATAATTGTTTCTTCTGAACCAAATCCATCCATTTCAACTAATAATTGATTTAAAGTTTGATTATTTTCAGTTTCTGCTCCACTACTAGATGACCTTCTAGCTCCTATTGCATCAATTTCATCAATAAATACAATACAAGGTGCTAGTTTTCTAGCTTTATCAAATAGTTTTCTAACTCTTGAAGCTCCAAGCCCTGCAAACATTTCAATAAATTCTGAACCACTCATTGAAATAAATGGCACTCCTGCTTCACCTGCAATTGCTTTTGCAACTAATGTCTTACCAGTTCCAGGTTTTCCATATAGCAAAACTCCTTTTGGAATCTTTGCTCCCATTTTAGTAAACTTTTCTGGTTTCTTCAAAAAATCTACAATTTCAATTAATTCTTCTTTTTCTTCATCTAATCCTGCCACATCATCAAATTTTATTTTAGTCTTTCTTTCTGTTTCATCATATATTTTCCCTTTTTCACCTATTCCTTGCATTTTAAATACCATAACAACTAAAGTTATCATAATAATTGTTGGCAATAATGTAAATAAAGTTCCTGGAATTTGAGCTACTACACTTCTTGGTTTTTGTATTAATTCAATTTCATTTCCTTCTGCTACTTTAGTTTGAACTAATCCTATAAAGCTTTCTGTATTTGGTACTATTACCATTTTTTCATCTTCTACATCTCTTTGCTTTACTTTAAGACTAGTACTTCCTACTCTCATTTCTATTTTTTCAATATTTCCATAAGATATTTCTTTAATTAAATCCGTATAGGCCATTGTATTGTCTGTTTCTTTTTTTTGTTGATTTACAAAATAAAATGCTACACCTGTAATCATTGCTATTAATATTAGTAATATTAATATAGACACAAAAAACTTTTTATTTTCTTTTTCTTTATTTTCTTTTCTATCTTTTTTATCTTTGCTCATCTTTTCCTCCCTTTAATATCTATTTATTCTAGGCATTTGAACTCTCTGGCTCTTCTCCTATATTATTATCTTCAGTTTTATCTTTTTTCTCATCTTCTTGTTTATCCTCTTCATCAGTTTTTTTATTTTCCTTTTTTACTTCTTTTTCTTTTTGCTCTTTTTCTTCTTGTATTTCTTTTTTCACAATTGCTTGAGCTTCTATTATTTTAATTAACTCCCCTTGCTTTTTTAGAACATCTGCTTTTAAAAGAAAAATTGCTGCTACTAGATATATTGCCGCTACTGCCATATACATTATTTGAAAATACTCTATATTAAATTTAAATACTATGTTAATAGCTACATATAGCATATTTAATATAATTGATAGTGTAAAAGCATATACTGACATATTAAATATAGCAACATATCTCATTTTTATTTTTACTAATAATGTTGTAAAATATCCAAATATACTTAAAAACACTATATTTGATATTGTTGTTAATAAATACATAATAAAACTATAAATAAATATAATTATAAGTATAGCAATATATAAAGCAAAAATTTTTGTACTATTTATATAATTGATAACATCTTGTTTAGTAAATTCTGTTATTCCCATTTTTCCAAACATTTCTTCATAGTTATAGCTAATTGTTCCTGCTACTGCTGAATTTTTAAGTATTACTCTATTTTTTAATACAATCATTCCACTACCTGCTTGATTAACAGAATTTATATATTGGTCTATTTCTTCTTCATTTTCTATCTTAGTATTAATTATTGCTTTGCCAACAATAGATTCATCTTCTGAAATTATAATTTCTTCTTCAGTATAAATATCTAAAATACCATCTTTATAATAAAAATCTGGGAATTCATTTTGTACATATTCTTTTGAATTTTGTAAAATATCATAAGTTTGATAAATTACACCTATACTAAGTATTATAGCAAGTATAGCTATTATCTTAAGAAGATATGTAAAAGCTTTTCCTAGTCCGATTTGATGCCATGATTGGATAATTTTCTATTTTTGTTATTGAGTAACCTATTCTTTTTAAAAAACCTATCTTCACTTCAACCTCTTTTTCTTTGGATTCTATTTGCTTTTCATCACTCACTACCTATACTCCCTTCTTACACCTAAATCTACAAATTTTGGATTCACTTTAAAAATCACTTTATCTCCAATATTTATATCATATGATGTGATATCACATGTAACATGATAAGTTCCAACTCGTCCGAGTATTTTACAATTTTTATTTCTGATTTTCACATTTATTGATTGCTTCTTAAAAAAATCTTTTATATCTCTTACAATATATCTCAATTTATCAATTAATCTAAACATGTCTTTATTAACTGTTACATTAACTCCATTCATATATCCACATGGAATAATTGCAACTTTTATTGCTTTTTTTGTTTTATAAACATTAGAATATCCTATATTAAAATTTGTCGGTAAATTTTTAATTTCAACTACTTGAGATTCTAAGTATCCAATTTTTTTCAATCCCATTTGATTTTTAAAAGCTAAACTTCCTAAAAAGGCTGAGCCTATTCTTACAGCATTTAAATGCATACCTGGAAACTTTACAAATGCTGATGAATTACAAATATGCAACATTCCTGTTTTTATTTTATTTTTTTTAAGCACTTCTATTACATCAATAAATCTTTCAAATTGTTCTTTTGTATATTTATCATCAAAATAACTATTTGAAAAATGTGAAAAAGTTCCTTCAATTTTAATATTTTTTACTTCTTTTAATGCTTCTACTATATCATTTTTTTCGTTATATACAAAACCATATCTTCCAAATCCAGTATCAATTTTCAAATGTGCTTCTATCATTTTATTTTCCTTGATTCCTACTTCTTCTGCTATTTTTATACTTTCTTTTGAACCTAATGTAATAATTATATTATTATCTACTAATATCTTTATTTCTTCTTCTATAGCTGTTGATGAAAGCATTAAAATTTCTTCTTTTATTCCTGCATTTCTTAGAATTAAAGCTTCTTCAATAGTAGCTACTGCAAAAAATGAAATACCATTATCTATTAGAAATTTTGTATATTCTACAATTCCAAGCCCATATGCATTAGCTTTAACAACTGCAATTATTTTTAAATGTATTCCATTATCATCTTTTCCAGTTTTATTTGCATGTTCTTTTACTTTTTCTATATTATGTCTTAATTCTTCTTTTTCTATTACTAATGTATTCAATTTATCAAAACCTCCCAAAGCTAATTTTACTTAGAACCAATTGACCTTTTAATTTGTCTTATTGTTCTGAATGCTTTTTCTGAAAATTTATATAATTTATATGTTAATGGCTTATATGGTATATATATCTCTCCAATAAATTCTGTAAATGTTGCTCCAAAACCTTGTTTAAATCTGTATAATCCATATTGTGGATGTGTTTCATCAATTACTCCTGATACTCCTCTGAAGTCATATACATCGTCTTTTCTATCTATTGCCATTTTTATCATTTCCCATTGTAGTAAATAATTTGGCATTAAATTACGATAACTATTACTACTAGCACCATATAAATACCATGTTTTATTTCCATAAAAAATTGGAATTACTCCTGATATAGGTATGTCCTCATGATATGCCATAAGTAATTTCATATGTTCTTTTCCTAAACAATCATACATTTTTTCAAAATATTCAAGAGACCTTACAATAAAACCATCTCTATTTCCTGTTTCTATCATGATTTTGTGAAAATCTTTTAAATCTTCTTTACTTCCTTCTTTTATAACTACACCTTTTTTTGTAGCTAAACGTATATTATATCTCCATTTTTGCTTAAATCCTGCAAGGACTTCTTCTTCAGTTTTACCTTTTATATCTAATCTAAATACAAATCTTGGTTGAATTTCATCTTTAAAATCTTTTGCATCATCTTTTATTTTATATCCCAAATTTGTAACTATTTTTCTAAACTCTTGGTCTTCACTAAGTATGTCTGGTTCCACTCTTAGTACAAATGCATTATATTTTTTAGCTAATTCTTTTGCACCTTCTGTTAATTGTCTCATAACTGATATATCATGTATATCACAAACAGGCCCTCTTGATGCATATATTATATTTCCAAAAATTGGCATTTTCCTAATCCAAACACATAATGAGCCAATTATTTTCCCATCCTTATCTTCAGCTAATATTACTTCTGGTTTCCAATTCGGCTTTTTTACTTCTGCCCATTCTAATGATTGTTGAAAGTTACTTCTTTCATGACTTTCTAAAAACTTTTTATATTCTTTTTTTGATTCTTCATCTATTACAAACTTCATTTTTAAAACTTAGTCCTCCTACTTTATTATTTACAATATATTCGTATTTTACACTAATTCATTCAATTTTACAAGCAAATTATGGGTTTTGTTTCAAATATATAATCTAAAAAAACTTCTATATAATTACTATAATAAAAGTTTTTTCTTTTAGATATTTTGTTATTGTTCTGTTGGTATTTACTGTATTTTTTATCCACTTACTATTTTATTAATAATTACACTATTTCACCTAAAATTAAGTAGAATTTTTAGATATTTATTTATATTTAGTGTTTCATTTTCTAATTAATCTTTATTTTTGCATAGTTTAATAGATATGCAAATCATAAATGCTGATAATAATAAAGTAATTAAAATATTTTTACAAGCAAATTCTAAATATATTTGATCATTAAAAATATTAGCACCTATACTAAGAAGATAATTTGGTAAATACTTTCCAAATTCAAACATATCAAATAATGCTATTAATATAATTGTTGAAAAACTCAATACAATACTCATAATATTACTCTTTGCAAGTACACTATAAAAATTAATTAAACTTATAACAAATAATAAATATATATAAATTGCTGTTAATGACAATATAGAATATTTAACTAAAAAAGCATCAAATAATACATAATTATAAAAACAAAACATCAAACAAGATATTATATATATTATTGTAACAACTAAAATTTGTGTAGTTATTTTAGATAATACAAAATTCTTTTTTGTAACTCCATTATTTTGTAAAATATTATATTGCCCAGATTTTCTCTCTTTAACTATCAAACCACCAAATACAATAATCATAGCAAAGCTACATATTTGACTGATATTACTAATAAATTGTACATAACTATCTACAATAGTTGCCTCAGGCATTATAATCTGAATATTATCTCCCATAGACTTCAATAACTCTGGTGTCATTTTTGCAAGTATTGGACTAGCTAAAGCAAATAAAATAAATATAAAAGCTATAATTAAGATTTTTTTAGTACGATATAATTCCATAAAATCCTTTTTAAGTAAAATTATATATTGCTTCATTTTGACACCTCCTCAATAAATATCTCTTCTAATGTAGGTGTTACAACACTAAAACTTAAAAGATTTATTTTTTCTGTACTTAACACTTTAAAAATTTCTTCTTGAATATTTAGCTTATCAACTTTAAAACTTATAATATCTTGTTCTATTTCTTCTATTTCTATATTTTCAATTTCAAAAACTTTTATAAATTTTTTTCTATCTTCATTATTCATAAATTTTAATTCTAATTTATTAGTTAAGTTAATATTTTTCAGTTCACTTATATTACCATCTATAACTTTTTTTCCTTTGTTAATAATTATTATTTTATCACTCACTCTTTCAATATCATCAATAATATGAGTCGAAAAAACTATTGTCATTTTGCCTCTTAATTTATTTAAAAGTTCAAAAATTTCTTTTCTTCCCATTGGATCAAGAGCTGATATAGGTTCATCTAATAAAAGTATTTTAGGGTTTGGAATAATACTTGCAGCTATTCCAAGTCTTTGTTTCATTCCCCTAGAAAATTTACCGATTCTTTTATTTTTCGAATCACTTAATCCAACTAATTCTAACATTTCTTTTATTTTAGTATCTACATTATTTAATTTATTTAATCTACAAATAAATTTTAAATATTCATAAGCACTCATAAAATCATAAAATTCTGGGACATCTTGTAAAAATCTTATATCTTTACTTTGTATTTTATTTCCTATTTTTTCTCCTAATATTTCTATATCTCCCAAATCTCTACTTATCAAATTACTCAGTAATTTAAATGTCGTTGTTTTTCCAGCACCATTTGGCCCAAGAAAACCACAAATACAATTTTCAGGTATTTCAAAAGATAAATTATCTATAACTTTTTTATTATCATAACTTTTATTTAAATTGCTTATTCTAATTGCCATCTTCATTATCATTTCCCTCCAATACTAAATAAGCAATATTTCCAATATAACTAAATAATAAAAGTATAAATACCCAAACAATCTTAGTTAAATATTTTGTTTTAGTTTTTTTACCTAAATTAATTAAGTTTATAATCGTTAAAATTAACTGTATTAATAAAATAGGAATTACTAATAAAATGATTTTATCATCCATTTTTATCTTCTCCTTATATAATATATTTTGGTTTTTAAACAGATTAGTTACCTAAATATTATCGTTTATTCTTTATAAATAAACTGTATAATATAATAATTGTATTGTCAACCTTTTTTAGGCAAATTTTATTACACAATGATTTGATGAAAACTTTATATGAAAATTAAAAAAATTTCAATTAATTTTATTTATTTTCATCTTTAATAATTAAATGTTTATGTATCTTTTTTTGCATAAAAAATAAACAGAGCAAATAGTCTAGTTACCTAATCCTCTGTCATTTTGTACTTTTTGTCAGTCATTTCTTGTTTTCATTTTCAGTTAATACATGATATTTCACTATTACTTTAAATATAAAGCTCTCTCCTTATCTTGAAAGAGAATGTTCATATATAGCAAAACAGCCTGCTAAACCTTATTCGTTTATAAACTGTTTTTTGGAGCAAATAGTCTTTATTGCTCCTTTATGTACATGTTTTTTAATATTATAAAATAGTTTTAAGTGTTGTAGTCTATACGAAAATATCAAATTAAATTTTATTCATATTACAAAGCATCATAAACTGTTATTAAATAGAAATTTCTTCTTCAAACATATTCACAATATCATAAGGTGCATAAGTAAATACCCCTGTATCTTCATTAGACAGAAGTTTACAAACTTTTGAATTATAGAACTTTTCCAATGTTTGTGAATAAGTCCAGTTGTGTATTTCTACTAATCTCATTATTACTAATCTTATTAAAGATGTATCATTTCTCTCTCCCATTTTACCCCTCCACTATATAGCTTTCTATGTATTTCAAATGTTCTATTGCTTTTTCTGAAATAAAACAATATTGATTATTTATTTTTTGAAACTGTAATTGATATAATAATGCTTTCTTTACATCTTCATTTACTCTGTTTTTCTTCAAAAGCTCTATATAGTTGTTTACTTCCCTTGCAACATCATCATCTGCCAGATTCCCATATATTACATCATATTCTGTATTTTGTATTTGTTTTTCCTTACTGCGATTTTCTACCACAAAATTTAGCCATTCTTCTGTATAGCCATCAAAAGATAATATTTTCAAGTCATCACCTTTATTAAATTCATATATATTTACAATAGGATTTAATGACGAATTATTATCTATCAATTTTTTCGCTGTTACTTTTCTTTTAGCCCATTTTTCCGATTGTTCTTTTAGTGTAGTCGTATAAAAACCTTTTCCAAAGTCTAAGTTATATCTTCCTATTATTATGTCTGGTTTTTCTATTTTTACAGTCCCACCATGATATACTAACATTACTTAATAACCCCCTTGCTTTTTAAAATATTTCCTATTTCTTCTGTTATATACTCTGCAGATAATGTATGTGTTACATCATAAGTATTTGTATAAGTATTTAATATTCCAGTATCCTTTAATACATTATAAGCAGTAGTTTTATCATTATTAAAAAACTCTCTAGAAGTTATTTCAATAACCCATATAATAAATTCTGCTACTTCCTTATTTTCCATATATTTTATTTTCCTTTTTAAAATTTTATTTCTCTTATTGGGTATTATATCACAATTACATTATTTTGTTTCATTTAATTTTATATTAATCAAATTTTATTTTTACTTTATATATTGATTTACTTAATATTTTCGTACAATGAAATATGTATGGCAGTTGATAAAGAATTTATCAAACAAGAATAAAAAAAATTACTTAAAAATACCTACTGCATTGTCTATTGCATTACTTTACAAATAAAAAAACCTTGTAACTACTGATAATAAATAGTTATAAGGCTTTTAAAAATGGAGCAGGTAGTCAGAATCGAACTGACAGCATCAGCTTGGAAGGCTGAGGTATTACCACTATACGATACCTGCATGTATTTATTTTTTTGTTTTTTGGAGCAGGTAGTCAGAATCGAACTGACAGCATCAGCTTGGAAGGCTGAGGTATTACCACTATACGATACCTGCATATATAAATTTTTATTGTGTTTAGTAGAAAATTCAGATTTCATTCTTTAAAATTCATCTTCAATTATTCTTCCTCCAACATTTATAGATTATAATTCTTTTTAATCATTTTGTCAATATTTTTTTTTGATTTTTTGAACTTTTTTCATGTTTTTTTTTGAACAATTCTTAAAACTACTGATATTATTGGTTTTTATCAAAACATCTTTTTAAAACTATTTGTTTTTTTTCATAAATATGATATAATATTAATAGCCTAAGATTTAAAGGAGGTATTTTTATGTGGCAAATTTGGTTAATTATTGCAGGTATTTGTTTAATTGCTGAAATTATAACAGTTGGTTTTTTAATTTTCTGGTTTGCAATTGCAGCTTTAATTACAATGATAGTAAGCCTTTTTACAGATAATTTAACAATTCAAATGTCTGTATTTGTTATATCTTCCATTGCATTAATCCTTGCAACAAAACCACTTGTTAATAAATTCTTAAAACTTGAGAACTCTATTAAAACAAATGTATATTCAATTATCGGAAAACATGGAATTGTAACTGAAGATATTGATTCAATTAGTAACTCAGGTCAAATAAAAGTAGCAGGAGAAACTTGGACAGCCATAGGACAAAATGATATGAACATTCCTAAAGGGACTCAAATAGAAATCTTAGAAATAAAAGGTGTAAAAGTTATTGTTGCACCAATTAAAACATTAATTAATTAGTTTTTAATTTTTTAATTTATAAATAATATTTTATAAGGAGGAAATGATTATGATATTTGTTATAGTATTACTTGTTATTATTTTTATAATAGCTGTTATGTCTATCAAAATCGTTAAACAAGCTGAGGTATATATTATTGAAAGATTAGGTAAATTTAGCAAAGTTGCTGATGCAGGTCTTACAATAATAATTCCATTTTTTGATCATGTAAGGTCAGTTGTAAGTTTAAAACAACAAACAATGGATGTTCCACCTCAAGGAGTTATTACAAAAGATAATGTTACTATTAAAATAGATACTGTTGTTTTCTATCAAATAACAGATCCAGCTAAAGCTGTATATGAAATTCAAAACTTAAAGAAAGGTATTGAATACTTAGCTATTACAACAATTCGTGATATCATTGGTAAAATGAGCTTAGATGAAACATTTAGTTCTAGAGATGGTATTAACAACAAACTAAGAGTTGTTTTAGATGAAGCAACTGATAGATGGGGTTGTAAAGTTGATAGAGTGGAAATTAAAGATATTAGTCCACCACCAGATATTAGAGATGCTATGGAAAAAGAAATGAACGCAGAAAGAAGTAAAAGAGCTTTAATCTTAGAAGCTGAGGCTCAAAGACAATCTGCAATTACCATTGCAGAAGGTAAAAAACAAGCTGCTATATTAGAAGCCGATGCTGATAAAGAATCAAGAATAAGAATTGCTTCTGGCGAAGCACAAGCTATTAAAGAAGTTGCTGAAGCTAAAGCTAGAGAAATTCAAATGGTTTATTCTGCTATGAAAGAAGCTGACCCTAATGATAAATTAGTTCAATTAAAATCTTTAGAAGCTCTTCAAGAAGTTGCTAAAGGTGATGCAAATAAAGTTTTTATTCCTTTTGAAGCAACAAGTGCTCTTAGTTCTCTTGGAGCTATTAAAGAAATCATGAAAGATGATAAGAAATAATTTACTATTATATAAATAAATATAAAAGAGGATATCTATTTTAAAATGTACCCAATGGAATAGACACTGAAAAAAGAGTGTCTTCCCATTGGGTATATTTTTGTGTATAATAAATCAAAGAAAGTAGGGTTTGGTATGAGTAATAATCTCTTTACAGATAAAGAAGTAGCTAAG
>JGI994J12354_10000278_pt1 | contig 50495 bp, 39 predicted proteins | sample IntmicLarv3ML3BL_FD_12354 | JGI IMG/M metagenome (IMG submission 12354) | reverse complement strand
GTAAAATAAAACTATTAAAAACTAACTTAGGATATTTTGATATTCAGTTTGACAGCCCTGCCGCTCTTTAAGACCATAAAGAGCGGCAGGTGGAAACCTTACGTTTCACGAATTTATGCCTTCGCATGTATATCTTCATACAAAAATGCTTTAGAATAAGTTAAGTGGGGTGAATCTTCGTAAAATGTACTCCGCTTTTCGGAATTTACCTTATTCCAAAGCTTCCATACAACTGCTGCTAAACTTCGCTTGCATTATTCCGGTTTATTGTTATGCAGGAAAAGTCGACGTGGCGATTTTCCTGCCACCCTGCGGGGCAAGGAAGCAACCTCACGTTGCACGCAAACGGCGCGTGTCAAGCGTAAATATTCAGACAGAAACACTTTAGAGATGGCTTGCCGGGGTAAAATTTACCTTGAGCGCACTCCGCTTTTCGGACTTTAGCCTTCTACCCAAATTTTCACACAACTGCTGCTAACTTCCGCTTGGTTTATTACAATTTATTTTACGTTCGAAAATTGCTAAAATATAATTTTTTCTTTTTTTGAATATTTTTTTCAAAAAAGGTTGACAAAAAGAGATTTATATGTTATCATATGTATATATAAACATATGATAACTTGTTTATATGAAAATTTGAGAGGGAAACCAAGATGAAAAAAGTAAATATGGACAATACTTTTCACTGTGCACACGCTGAAGAGGCGGCAAAAAATATCCCAAATGATATTTTGAGCGCAGATATTGCTGATTTTTTTAAAATTTTTGGCGACTTTACACGCATAAAACTCCTTTACGCTATCTGTAAAAAAGAGCTGTGCGTGCATGACCTGTCAATAATTTTAGGCATGAATCAACCGGCAGTCTCGCATCAGTTAAAGACACTGCGACAAAATAAGCTTGTGAAAGTGCGCAAAGACGGTAAAAAAAGTTTTTATTCGTTAAATGATGAACATATAGCCCAAATACTCGTTTTGGGGCTGGAACATGTAGCAACTTAGCGCTCACATGAAATTTGAAAGATTGACAGCTACTATTAGTAAAATAGAGGATATAAAAAATAAGGAGGATACCAAAATGGTACAAGAAAATTTTAATAGTGAAATCGCCAAATGCGACTGCGGTTGCGAGACAACAGTAGAAGAACTCTGTGGTTGCGGTTGCGGTGGCAGCTTGGACGTAAACAGCGATAACCCCTGTCTTTGTGAGGACTGCACTCACGAACCAAAGGCAGAGGACATCTGCGACTGTGGCTGTGGCGGCAGCTTAGACGCGAACAATGATAACGCTTGCACTTGTGACGATGAGTGTTGTTAATTTAAATAACGCAAGGCGGAGCAAAGATTTAATTTGGCTACCTCAATGTTACTCTGCCTGTTGTTATGACACACGGTATTGAGGTAGCATCATAGAAAATTTAAAAACGCCAAAAATAAAGGATAAGGCAAGCACGCTTGTCTTATCCTCTCATTTTATTTTTTTCAATTCTCTCTTAACTTTTAAACTAATCAAAAACAGTTTGCAATTTAGCCACAATTTGCCTAAGGCAGTTTTTATTCATTTTGGGATGCAGATTGAACGGGTCTAGGCGAAGCTGTGCTCTGCCTTGCCACGTCCGACGACTCCGTTCAAAGGCGTGAAGCGCCGGTTCTGCGCCCAAAATGGACAAAAACTATTTAACGCGTATCCATTTGTGATTGTCGTACCGATCAAAATCACTCCAAATATTGTCGTCCACCTTAGAAAGAGTAGCACTCACACGAGTAAGCTTTGCCTCCACATAGTCAACACAGTGAAGAGCAATGGCCTCCAAAGTCTTCGGGTAAATCGCCGTACCGTACTCGGGCAAACCGTGATGGCTTAAAATAAGGTGACTGAGCTTCATGGTGGTGATACTTGAAATCCCCAACTCCTTAGCGCGCTCATTTATCAGCCGATCACCGATTACCGTATGCCCGATGAGACCGCCCTCCAAAGTTTGGTCAATCGCGAGATCATAACTGTACTCCACAATCTTACCGATATCGTGCAACAAAACCCCGGAAATGAGCAAATCGCGGTCAATATCCGTATAGATTTTCGCCAAATTTTCCGCAATATCCACTGCCTGCATTATATGCTCAACAAGCCCATACAAATACGCGCCGTGAATAGAGATAGCAGCGGGCGCGATACGGTATTGCTTGCCGATTTCAGGGTCATTAAGAATATTATCAACGAGTTTTGAAAGTTCCTCGTCCTTTATTGAGGCGATTACTTCGTCCAACTTTTTATACAACGCCGTGACATCGCCTTCGTAACATGGCAAAAAATCGGCATGGTCAATAGCACCCTCATACGGCGCGATAGATGATGCGGTAATCGTGGTCGCGCCATTAAAACTATCCACTTTGCCGCGAACTATAACCATACCCTTCGGCGTGATGAGTTTCATCGCCTCTTCGCCGCCATCCCACATCTTCACATCAATATCGCCGCTTTTATCCACAATCTTCGCTGCCAAATAAGAGCCATCCTTGTTGCGAAACGACGCAAGGCGTGCATCCTTTAACACAGCCACAATCTCAACTACCGTATTAACCTGTAAATCAGCTATCTTCATTTTTTTTCTTTTTTATCCTTCAAATCTGCACCCACGCTTGGGCGTTTTCCTGCTTGCGTATCGGTAATCTTCCCACGCTCCTAAAAATTCAACGCTAGGTATGGGTGAACCGATGGTTTACAGATTTAATCGCGTGCATTACCGACCCTGCACCCCTCTTTACCCTGTCCGTTCTAACTCACGTGCTTTTTCGCTTCAATCTCGCACAAACCCCGCGCGCGGAGCGCCTTTAAGTTTTTGTTCAAACTTTTTTCGAAAAAGTTTGGTCCCGCAGGGACTCCGTAAAACCCTCGTAAATCTCCGTAGACCTTCCGCGTTCTACCCTAGTTTTCAATCTTTAACGCAAGCGTAAAATTTTTTAATTTTTTCGCTCTTCTCGATTTCGTGCGTATTTTTCTAACGAACCGGCAGAAATCAGAGCCAAGCAATTTTAAGAAAATCAACGCTAAGAAATCGAGATGGCGAAAAATTAAAGATTGTTTTTTTATCGGTTAAATCTACAACCACGTTTTATCTGTTTCTTCTAACAGACTTGCAATCTGCTTTCGCTCCTAAAAGTTCAACGTAAGGCATGGGTGAACCGATAGATTATATAGCAATTAGTTGGATTACCGACCTTGCAACCTCTTTACCTTATTCGTTCTAATCACACGCTTTCTTTTTCAAACTTCGCACAAACTCACGCGCGAAGCGCATGCTAAAATTTTGATCAAACTTTTATAAAAGTTTGGCCCCGCAGGGATACTTCGTAGCCTCACGCCGGTCTGCGCCAAAAATGGACGAAAAAACTAAAAAAGTATTGTCTTTACTTCATAAGGTCCAAAATCAAGATGCAATGTATGGTCATTCACGCTCAAATCAGCTGCCTTTCGCTCAAGCAGATTTACTTCTTGCGCGCTCTCAATTAGATCATAAGTAACCACGGCATCAACTTCAGCATCTGAGGCATTGAAAAAGCGTAGCACGCGCTTATCGCTATTTTCCGCGAGCTTTAAACTCGTACAGACAATGCGTTTATCTGAAATCTGCAAACTCTCGTTTCCGAGCGCGAAATCACCTAAGATCGGCATACTTGGGCGATTGTAGGCGATACCTTCTGAGAGCATATCTGCCACTGAAAAGCCGGTATCAATCGGCATAAAGGCAAAATTAAAGTTAAATTGCCCGGCATCGCTCCTTGGGTCGGGGATATATCCGGTTCTAAGCAGCGTGATTCTCGCCCTGCCGCCGAGTACATCGCAACCGTATTTCGCGTCATTGAGGAGCAGGAATCCGCCTTCGTCACCTTTGACACCCAAATATTTTTGTGTGGGTTGCTCTAAGCCATCTGCCGCGCGTTCAGGCACGAAGAACGGACCGTCAAAATAGCTGCGCGCAGCTGACAATTTATTGGCAAAAGAGACTTTCAGACACGGCACGCCAACCTCGTGGTTGCCTATCTCCTGCCAGTCAATATCGACTGAGAAATCTATACGTTTAAAATCATTATAAACCCTTATTCTCTCCACTAAATTAGATGACCTAAAGGTGTGTTTAACCTCAAATTCCGTGAAAACAGCGCCATTTGCCGTCATCTTCACATAATCGGCAGAGAGGAGATTAGTTGTCTTATTCGTGTCATTTATGAGCCACGCGCTCATATCGTTATGTGCTTCGTCCACTATCTGAAATAGGTTCATCGCCATATCGCGGCGCGTATTGTCCGAGTGCGTTAAGTGCCTGTTCACGCCGTATGCGACCAGTTCGCGGCCACTTTCAAGGTCAAAATAAGAGCCGATAACGCCTGACCCCTTATGCACCGCGACTTTCGCTTTACTCGTTTCAACGTAAAAGTTATTGTTATCCTCACGAATGTTCGCCGCCACTCCCGCAGTTCCTTTTATAATCTCATACTCGCGTTTTGAAAGTGCCGGAACGCCTGCCGCTATAAACACAAAGCTCTCTCCATGCTGCTGTACGGCAATCTCGCTGCTGCACCCGCAGAGACATTTGAGCGCAGTCGTGCCTTCGGGAAGTTTTGCAGTGCAGACGAAGTCGCCCTTCACGCCATTCGGGTTAAAGACCGTAACCTTATTGCCGTTTGTTGTCGTGTTCGCTGTGATAACCTCATCAGCCACGCGTTTTGCTGTATTAAGCGCCTCAAATGAACGACGTGTAGCATCCAGATAGCTGTCATGCACCGCAGCGCCGTCAAAGATATCGTGAAAATGGTTGTAAAGCACCTTGGTCCATTCGTTTTTTAACTCCTCTTTTTTCGGAGTGTTTGCTAAAGCGGTTAAAGATTCCGCGCGCAAAAGCGCGCCCTCGCAGTAGCGATTTTCCTGTTTTATAGAGCTGTGTGTGGTGAAACAGCCGTCAAAGAGGGTGTAAGTTTCACCGAAGTTTGTCGGCAAGATATCCTTATATTTTTGCTCAGCAAGCGCGTAAAATTCACCCATAGTGGTAAAGGCAAATTTCGGAATGAGCGGTTTATCCTTGTAAAGCTCAAGAAGCTCAAGCTGACGACGCGCAAGACCTCCGCCGTGGTCGCCAAATCCCCAAATGTGCAAAATATCCTCATAACCTTTTTCTATATAATTGACAATATTCTGTGTCACACCAAGCGGGTTCAAGCTCGCTCCGTACGGCTCGGAGATGGCGAGGATTTTCGTGCCGTCAACGCCTTCCCAATACCGTATAGGCCAATTGTCGTGTGCGCCGGGGTTACAACGCCAATGAAAATAGTTGTCAATCTCGGCGAGATGCGCGAGCTGCGGCATATTTGCCGGATGCCCAAAAGTGTCCGGCTCCCAAAGGGTTTTGGACTCAATACCTAAATTTTCCCTTGTCCACTCTTTTGCGTAAAGGAAATGGCGAACTATTGACTCACCGTCTGCCATATTGAGATCGCCCTCAACCCAAGTAGAGGCGAGGCATTCCCATTGACCGCTTTTTATTTTGTCCTTGATACCAACAAAAACATCGGGGTCTTTTTCTTGCAATGTGCTGTAAAAAGGCACCTGACTTATGCCGAATTTTATATCAGGGCGCTCGGAAAGGAGTTTATCAATGCTGTAACCGTCGCGACGTATGCAGTACTCTGTGTCCTTCCATGTCCACATCCAGTCCATATCAATGTGCGTGTGACCGGCAAGGTGCACGGTGAGGTTTTTAGCGCGTGTATGGAAGGGTGCGAGCGTGGCTTCCATCTTCTCAACAGAAGCAAAATAAGCGTCCCAATTGTTATTTTCAAGCGCGATTAGGTCAATATCCCCTGCCGCCTTTTCAACTAATGCCTTCTCATCCTCACTCTTAGACAAACGGTCGGCGATTAATAGCTCTAACGCCGGATACGAGACTTGCGCTGCCATATTATGCACATTTTCGACGTGGAACCCCACTCCCTGAACGGTCTTTAAGTCAGTCGGAATTTCGGTCGGCTCAAAACAGGCGACTATTTTATAAATTTTGCCCGGTGTCACGGTAAAGGGCAGACGAGAGATAATGGGACCTGTCGCGTGCCACACGTGCTCCTCAGCAAAAATCTCTTCACCATCAATCCAGAGCGTAAACGGACAATAACCGTCAATAGAGGTTATTATCGACTGACCGGCAGTTTCAAGATTGCCTATACTGTTCGGAAAAATAAGGTCGGTAAAGAACCAATTCTTCTCATTTTTCTTCAAAATAGAGCGGTCTTCACCATTATAAACCTTCGCGGTTCTCCGATTTATCTTCGTATCAACCGGATTTTTCGCCAACTCATTTGCCCTGTACCAAGTCATAGGCACAGTAGTTTCGAAATCCCAAAACTTATTATTAATAGCATTTGTTACAACATTCATTTTTCTTTTTTTATCCTTTAAATCTAATCACATGTTTTATGTGTTTCTGCTAACAGATTTGCAATCTGTCACTTTAATCTAAAAATTCAACGTTAGGTATGGGTGAACCGATAGCTTGTTTAGTCTGTTTTCTGGATTACCGACCTTCCATCCGGAATTGCCCGTTCTATCTAACTATGCGTTGTTTTTAACTTGCACACGGCTTTACCATGTTGTTCTAATCACACGCTTTACGTGTTTCTTCTTGCGTGTCGGTCATCTTCTCATTTAACCTAAAATTCAACGTTAGGTATAGGTGAACCGATAGTTTAAGCGGTAATTTACTGGATTACCGACCATGCACCCTTTTTTGCCTGTTAAATCTGCACCCACGTTTGCGGTGATAAGCTACAAATTACGAGTTTAAAATGTAATCTCTCGTAACCCCCGCGCGAAGCGCCTACTGAAATTTTGGTCAAACTTTTATAAAATTTTGGCTCCGTAAAACCTTAAAGGTCGGCGAGGAGCTTAAAGGTATCCTTATTATCTGCGTACAGTTTTTGGAAAATAGGATAACATTTATCGTAAATTTTCGCGTCTGCGGTAGGTAGCGTCTCATTGCCGATAGTCACCGTCTTATTACAAGCGTCAATTACACTCTCGTAAACGCCAACACCAACACCGGCAAGAAGAGCTGCCCCAAAACCCGGACCTTCATCTTGTGATATTGTTACACAACGGCTATTAAATATATCTGCCTGTATCTGTCGCCAAAGCGGACTCTTGCCACCACCACCGGTCAGACGAATCTCTGAAGGCGTTGTGCCCATCTCATGAAAGATTTGCAACGCATCACGCAAACCGTATGTCACACCTTCCATCACCGCTCGGGTCATATGTGCTTTTTCGTGGCGCAATGTTAGACCAAAAAATGCACCGCGAGCATAAGGGTCTTGGTACGGACAACGCTCACCTGTTAAATATGGTAAGAAAAATAGTCCTTCAGACCCTGCTGCGACTTCTGCTGCTGCCTTGGTCATAAGCTCGTACGGGTCAATGCCGAGATTCTGTCCTTCTGCTTTTTCAAGTGCGCACAATGCATCACGATACCAACGTAAAGAGCCGCCTGAAGAAAGCTGAACGCCCATAACATGCCATTCATTTGGCACAGCAGCGCAAAAAGTGTGCGTGCGGTAGCCGTTTTTGTCCACAAGCAACTTATTTAAGTGCGCAAAAAATACGCCTGATGTACCAACAGAGCAAGAAGCTATTCCCTCACGCACAATGCCGTTGCCGACAGCGCCTGCTGCATTGTCTCCGCCACCTGCCACCACAGGAGTGCCCTCTTTTAGTCCTGTTAATGCCGCGACTTCCGCTGTTATAGCCCCACAAACTTCACATGACTCAAAAACCGGGGTCAAATTGGAAGGTTTAATGCCTGCCGCTTCCACCATCTGTTCTGACCACTGTCTGCGCTCGACATTGAACATTGCTGTTCCGGAAGCGTCTGAGACATCGCCTGCCATCTCGCCTGTCAGCATAAACCTAACATAATCCTTTGGAAGAAGAACATGTGTCAGTTTGGCATAATTTTCCGGCTCATTACGTTTCAACCAGAGTATTTTTGGTGCAGTAAAACCGGTCAACACCGGGTTTAGGGTCTCTTTGACCACTGTGTCGTAGCCCACGAGATTGGTGATAATCTCGCACTCCTCAACAGTTCGTTGGTCGCACCAAAGGAGCGCCGGACGGATAATATCAGAGTTTTTATCCAAAAATACCGACCCATGCATCTGACCCGAAAGCCCAACTCCGACAATATCCTCACCTGCAATGCCCTGTCCAGACAGTATCTGTCGTATGCCGTCCACTGTCGCCTTCCACCAGTCAAGCGGGTCTTGCTCTGCCCACATCGGTTGCGGCGTATAAAGCGGATACTCTATCGTTGTACTCGCAATTTTTTCACCCTGCGCGTTGACGACCAAGATCTTCGTTCCGCTCGTTCCAATATCTATTCCTAACAAATATTCTTTCATATCTTTTCTCCGATTTTTTTTAATTATTATATATTATAACATATTTATTATTGTTTTTGTTTTATTTGCTTTAGTTATTTTTCATCCTTTTCTTGTTTATTTTATTTTTTTCTTATTTCTGTTTTAAGTTCAGAAAAAACTTGTTCACTAAAATATTTATAAAAAAAGTGGGGAGAAAATTTGGCAAGAGAATATAAAAAAGGCGTAGTGCTGATAAGAAAATTCACCACGCCGCGCTAATTCTAAATCCACTCCATTTGGATATTTACGCACGAAGACGCCGAAACGTGCAGCATAAGGTTTCTGTAAGCTTGCCGTGCAATGTGAAGTTGCCCGTGCGAGTGCGGTTTCCTTTACCCTCCCGGGAATACTATTTGAAAAGACGCTGTTTTACGGTTTGCAGTACTTGCTACAGTCAAAGATATGGTTTGCCCAAGGGTATATTCAGGTTCAACGTAAGTAAACAGCACTTTGCCATGTCTAAATGAAATATAATCATCTATATTAATATCAATAGTTACAAAGTCAGAACCAATTAGAGTTTTAGCTGTTGCTGAAATAATTTTGTCAACCGCGCAACCGTCAATCTCCAGGCGAAACGTTGCGTCTTTTACACATATTAAGGAAATTATGGTCGCTGAAGAATCATTGGATGAATAAGTTACATTTCCCAAAAAGTTTCCATTCATATATAAATTTCTATAGTGCTTCTCATATTGTTGATTTTGAAACTCCCAAGAGTCATACTGAATGTCAGCATCCATCGTTATGCCGCTGTTTTCTACACATAAAATTGAAAGAATATTGCCTTCACTGTATTTGCTCTCGTTCCCACCGCATGAAGAGAAGGCGAGTATCGCACCAAAAGCAAGCAGCAAACAAAGCGTAATTTTGACCGTTGATAATTTTAAAGCCATTTCTCCATCCTTTTTTGTTTTGCGCTTTTATTATACACGCTGATTCTGTTTTTGTCAATTGCCGGAATCTGATTTTAGCATAAAAACCTTCGTCAATAAAGTTTACCATCAAACAGTTACACTAATAAGTTTAAATCAAATTTAATTCAGATTGACTTTGTTCATTTTAATTAGCAAAAACAGTATACAATTAAATTTAACTCAAGTCATTTTCGTTCGTTTTTGGATTTTTTCTCATTTTCTATGGTAATAACCTTGTTTAAAGTTATTACATTTGGTAAAATAACATCATAGTATAAAAAATGGACAGTGGGGTTTGGACGGGTCAAGGCGAAGCTGTGCTACGCACTGCAAAGACACCGACTCCGTCCAAAGCAAGCGAAGCTTGCTGCTCTTCGTCTAAAATAGCTCTGCCGACAATTTCAAAAAAACCGTAAACAAATTTACCCAAACTTAACTCAAGTCATTTTCGTTCGTTTTTGGATTTTTTTCTCACTTTCTATGGTAATAACCTTGTTTAAAGTTATTACATTTGGTAAAATAACATCACAGGATAAAAAATGGAAAGTTGGGTTGGGACGAAATTGAGCGACACTGTGCTTTGCGCTTCGAGCGAAAGTTTCGTTCAATATTCGCCAAAAGAATAAAAAGCTAAGTCTTTACTTGGCTTTTCATATTCTCTTCCACCAAATTATCCTTAACCTTTCAATCAAAAAAAGTCAAATTTAACTTAAGTCAATTTTCGTTCGTTTTGGGATGAAGATTGGACGGGTCAAGGCGAAGCTGTGCTACGCACCGCGAAGACGCCGACTCCGTCCAAAGCAAGCGAAGCTTGCGGTCTCCGCCCAAAACGGACGAAAATTACCAGCCACTGGAGGAAGAGCCGCCGGAACCCCCGCCGACACTGCCGCCGCCACCGGAACCCATATCAACACCATCAGAAGGAGCTGAAATCATAGAATTGCTGATAGCAGACATACCGCCGGCTAAATTGCTCGAAAAGGTGGTAACGTGAAATGTGCGACCATCAGAGGCGTCACTGCTATACCAGTCCGGAGGCGATATTGCGATAGTTGTAAAATTCTTTGCCCACTTATCGGTTACACCCAAGACGAGCGCGTAAGGGAGGATATTGTAAAAATATTGCGGATTCTCTTCGACCAACATATTTATCTTATCCTTTTCGGCAGCAAGCAAAAATTGCTTAAACCCGAGCAATCTTCCCTGATATTCGACTCCCCTCTTGCTTCGTTTTTTCGCAAAACAAGATAGAAAGTTAAAGATAACGGCAATTACAAGCGCATAAACGGTAATCATTACGGTATCAGAGCTGGCGCCAATTGCGATAATAACAGCCGGTGGAATAGGCGCTACAGCTACAAAAACTACTTTAGCAATACACCCCTTTTTCCCAAAACCGAGGATAGATGTTGCAAAAAGGTGAACCAAAAAGACGATGAACCCGGATACCAGTAAAAGGAGGAATATGGTGAGTATTAACCATTTGCCGACAAACATATCGGGAATCGTGCGCATCCATGATGCACTTAACACCAAAGTCATCGTCAATGCTGATAATATAATGAGCATACTTTCCGCGCTTATCTTCGTCTGTTCAAACATTTCTTCATACCAATGTTTTTTTATCATTGCTGTAAGCAACGTGACTTGGTTATAAAAGTTATCTTCAAGGTCCTCAGTTGTCACAGAAGATCCGCTGCCGTATGTAAAAATAGCGTCAAACATCTTTTTCTCATAGTCGTGCGCGCTTTTTGGTAAACTCTTTACCTTGTGAAATGTAAAGGATTTCTTCCTTAAAAGACCGAGCGGTTTATTTTCGACTATTCTCATATACCCTTTGTCTGCCCAGTAGATGAGGAGCGAGGTGATATCTTTTGGGTCAACTTCGCCGTCGATAATATACCCAATATCTGCCGGTGTAGCGTTCTCCGGCGGATAAAACTCAACCACCGGCACAACCGGGTCACTCTTGCCGTAAATACGCCAGATGGCAAAGCCAATAAGAAGTACCAGCGGGAAGATGACATAGCTGTATTTTTGCAAAGTATCCGCGAAATCTGCTTTACGCGGTATCACCTTATCAAAATACCCTTGCGGCAATTCAATTCTCATGGTTAAACCCTGCCCGGTATTTAGATCTTTACTTGTACCGGTGATAGAGAAATCATCGTTTATTTTATATTCTACACCATCACCATTTGTGCTTCCTTCGTCACCCACAGTAAAGTTAATGAGTTTTGCATCAAACTCTTTGGGCATCCTTATAGTAAAGGTGATATTTTCTATAAAGTATCCGCCGCCTGTGCCGATTATGTTGTGATAAACTTCATCGTATTTTTTTATGGCATCGTCACCGATACTGTACGTATAACTTATAACGTATCTATCTTTTTCGTTCACAGTCTTGTTCGGGTCACCTATTTTGATGAAAAAAGCTTCGTCCTCTATGTATGTCTCAAACGGATGCCCTGCAACCTCAACCTCGCTTACTGTTGCATTAATATAGTTCGAGGTGTCGAGAGATATTCTGTATAAAAGCCCATGCAAGGACATATTACCAAATTCCACGTCCACGGTCTCGGTAATGCGGTAAGTGTTGTCTTCACGCACGGTCATATCAAAGTCGTATGCTTTGTATATGTACCCTGCTTGTCCGCATAGTATTTGCGGCAATATAAACACCAAAAATGTTAGTGTAAGAAAGATATTTTTTCTCATATTTTTTTTATTCCTTATTTGCTTTTTCTTGTGCGTGCTCACTTAGAGCTTTCAGAAGGTCTGGCCAAACACACTCGCTTACAGTAATTTTTATCTTGGGTATTACCGTAAAATACCCTTCCGGCAACTCAATTCTCATAGTCAAACCTTGCCCGGAGTTAAGCCCTTTAAGTTGTCCGGTTATAGAAAAATCGTCATGAACTTCATACTTTACCACTTTATTCCCTGTGCTACTTTCGTCACCCGCAGTGAAATTAATGAGTTTTGCATCAAATTCCTTGGGCATTTTTATAGTAAAAGTGATGTTTTCTATTTTGTAGTCGCCGCCGGTGCCGATAAGATTATGATAAACTTGGTCATATAAGTCAATGCCGTCATCGCCGATACTATACGTATAGCTTATGGCATACCGTTCAGTCTTGTTCACGGTTTTGTTTGGGTCACCGATTTTTATAAAGAGGGCATACCTGTCTCGGTAAGTCTCAAATTGGTGATATTCAACATTAACATCAGTTACTTTTGCTATTACATCATAAGAGACATCAAGCGGTATTTTGTATAAAAGCCCGTGCAGATTAAGGTTGCTAAACTCCACATCAACAGTCTCGGTGATGCGATAGGTATTATCTTCGCGCACAGTCATATCAAAGTCATACGCCGTGTAAGTGTAGTCAACGCCACAGAGCATTTGTGGCAATAAAAACACCAAAAATGTTAGTGTTAGAAAGATATTTTTCCTCATATTTTTTTATTCCTTTTTAAATCTCTATTTGTATGTTCTCGTTTATGCCAAAAATTAACAAAGGCTACCAGCCACTGGAGGAAGAGCCGCCGGAACCGCCGCCGGAACTGCCACCATCGGAATCCGCACTATCACTGCCCGGACTGGATGACATAGAATTGCTGATGGCAGCCATACCACTAACTAAGTTACCGGAAAAAGTTGTAACTTGAAATGAGCTGTTATCAGAGGTAGAGTCATTATCATACCAGTCAGGAGGTGCTATAGTTATATTATTAAAGTTTTTCGCCCATTTATCAGTCACATGTAACACAAGCGCGTAAGGGAGTATATTATAAAAATATTGTGGATTCTCTTTTGAGAGCATATTTATCTTGTCCTTTTCGGCAGTAAGCAGGAATTGCTTAAATCCGAGTAATCTTCCCTGATACTCTAAGCCCTTTTTGCTGCGCTTTTTTGCAAAACAAGATAGGAAATTGAAAATAAGCGACATTGCGATGGCTATCAGAGCAACACCCCCGACATAAACACTGTTACAGACTAAGAACACAATTATGGGAACAATAGGAGACATCAATATAAGTATCACCCTGCTTGCTAACCCCATATTGCCATAATTCAAAATAGCTTTTGAAAAAAGGTGAACAGACAAGGCGGCAACCACGGCTGCTGCCAAAATAAAGATTGTGGTAAATATCACTGCTACGCCTGTTAAGTTGCCTACAGCCATACGTATCACAGCAGCCATCAGCACCAAAAAAATCGGAAGTATTGAAAATATAATCAGCATGCGCTCAGCGTCAATGGTAGAAGTCTCGAAGATTTCATCATGCCAAGTGTTCGTTATCATTACGTTCAACGCTTTGATTTCAGTATAGAATTTCTCTTCAAGGTCTTCAGTGGTCACAGAAGATCCGTTGCCGTATGTAAAAATAGCGTCAAACATCTTTTTCTCATAATTGTGTGCGCTATTCGGCAAATCTTTTATCTTGTTAAACGTAAAAGATTTTTTCTTTAAAAGTCCTTTTGTCTCATTTTCAACAATGGTCATATATCCTTTATCTGCCCAGTAGATAAGGAGCGAGGTGATATCTTCGGAGTCAACTTCGCCATCAATAATATATCCGACATCTGCCGGTGTAGCATCCTCCGGCGGGTAAAATTCGACCACCGGCACGACCAAGTCGCTTTTGCCGTAACGCCACCAGATGATAAAGCCGATTATGAGTATCAGCGGGAAGGCGATAATACTGTATTTCAGCAAAATATCCGCAAAATCTGCTTTACGCGATACTACTTGATCAAAATACCCTTCCTGTAGCTTGATTTTCATGGTCAAGCCTTGCTTGGGATTCAGCCAGGCGAGAGTACCTGTTATAGAAAAATCATCGTGGATTTCATACTTTACCTTTGTATTATCCTTACTTCCTTTCTCACCCGAGGTAAAGTTAATCAGTTTTACATCAAACTCTTTAGGCATTTTTATGTTAAAAGTGATATTTTCTATTTTGTAGTCGCCACCGGTGCTGATGAGGTTGTGATAAACTTGGTCATATTTTTTGATACCGTCATCGCCGATATTATACGTATAGCTTATGATGTATCGCTCTTTTTCGTTCACGGTTTTATTTTTATCACCGATTTTTATGAAGAAATTATTGCCCTCGCTGTATGTTTCAAATTGGTGTTCTTCGACCCCAACTTCGCCCACTGTCGCCTTAATGTAGTTCGAAGTATCAAGCGGTATTTTGTATAAAAGCCCATGCAGATTAAGGTTTTCAAACTCCACATCAACAGTCTCAGTTATGCGGTAGGTATTATCTTCGCGCACAGTCATATCAAAGTCGTATGCCGTGTAAGCGTAATCTTCACCGCATAGCATTTGCGGCAATAAAAATGCCATAAATGCAACAATAAGAAGGATCTTTTTCCTCATAATTTTATTCCTGCTTTTAAGTAGTATCTCTAAAACTGTACCTGTACGTTTTCGCGCTCTGCTTCGTCAGCCAGATAAAACGGATATTTTTTAAAGCCAAAAATTGCAGCGAAAATATTTGACGGGAACATTTCAACTTTAATGTTTAAAATTTTAACATTGCCGTTATAGTATTTGCGCGCGTTCAAAATATCTTCTTCAACCTCTGTTAATTTCTGTTGCAAATCCAAAAAGTTCACGTTCGCCTTTAAATCCGGGTACCCCTCAGCCACAGCAAAAAGAGATTTTAGAGTCTGCGAAAGAGCATTCTCGTTTGCAAGTCGCTCATCCATATTTTGCGCATTAGAAATGCCGCTTCGCGCCTGAATGACCTTTTCAAGGGTGCTGCTCTCGTGTGCCGCATAACCTTTGACTATCTCAACAAGGTTTGGAATCATATCAAATCGACGCTTTAAGTAAACGTCCATGGTGGAAAACGCCTCATCCGTGTTCGCACGTAAACGCACAAAAGTGTTGTACGCTCCCGCAGCAGCAATACCTATTATAACGATAACTACTACCGCTATACCTAAACCTATCATAATCTTTCTCCTTTTTTTATTTTTTTGTCGTTATAATTAAGATCACAATCAAAATCGCGATAAAAATTACAGTGCCAAAAGTAACAATCATAAATTGCCTTTATTCAGCTTCATCAGGGTTAGCGGGAGTGGTCGCCGGAGCAACAGTCGTTGCCGGTTCTTTCGGCTCTTCACTCTTCTTACAAGCACTAAAAGATAGAGAAAATATAAATAGTAATGCTAAAAATATAATCGTAATTTTTTTCATAATAAATACCCCTTTTATAATTATAACAATATTCACACATTTTAACAACCTTTTTTAGTTTTAGTTTTTATTTTTTTTTAGTTTTTTATTATTTTTGTTTATACTTTATTTGGAGGTGCCCTTTAACTTAAAAGGCAACCTTACGTTGCACGAATTTGCGCCTACGCGCGTAAATCTTTATAAATGGGCAAGGCGGAGTGACTTTTGCAATATTGTACTCCGCTTTATTATACTGCTTTTAACACAAATTTCAGCAAAAAAGTTATCATAGATGCTTGCTCTAACCAAAAGAAAAGTAAGCGTGGCAAGTTTACTCATAACCCCAAAAAAACTTACCAAATTTGCACTTGCCTACTATGTAATGCAATTTTTAGTAAGTTTAATCTAAACTTAAAGCATTTTCGGGGATTTGCGTCATTTTTTTGTCAAAAAACGATAACTATTTTTAAATTTAAACTAAAACCCAGTCAGCGTTGATTTTCGTTCATTTTTGGATGCAGATTGGACGAGATTAGATGAGGTGTGCTCGGCACTCCGAATATCGACAGCTCGTTCAAAGCGGCTTTAGCCGCGGTTCTGCGCCAAAAATGGACGAAAATCCCCGAAAATAACTTAAAATTTTGACCTAAACTTTTATAAAAGTTTGGACTATATAACTTCGTAAAACCTACGCTGCGCGGTTTTCCTTTTCCATTTCACGCAGGCGCATAATTTCTTCCATTTGGCGGAGTTCTGATGACTCAACAATTATAGATATGCCATAAAATACCAAACAGACGCCGAGTGTAAATCCTAGCAGCCACGTCTGTGCGGTACTGAGTGTAGCGAGGATTAAAATACCCAAAATAAAGGCGATTATGCCACCTGCTACCAGCCAGCCCCAGCCGTTTCTGTGACTCTCTTCAAGTCCCGTTCCGAGCTGAACTATGCCCTCTAACACAAAGAGGATGCCTAAAACTACTGTTGCGAGCAGTACGCCTTGCATAGGGAATGTAAGGAGTAAAAAGCCGGCGATAAAGTAAAATATCGCTCCCAAAACGCCTAAAATAACTGACCATGCGCTGTGCGCTGAGCGGATGGCGTGTACTATCTGCACTATTCCCGCTACAAAGAGCATCATACCCATAATCATAATAAACATAATCTGTGACGACAGTGGCGCGAACATCGCCACCAGTCCGGCTATAATAGCGATAATTCCAAAGACCAAAAGCACGCTCCAACTTCGCGCGCGGTGATACATCATACCTTTTTCCATACAGTTCATAATCTCCTTCGATTGATTTTTTTAAAGCGCAATCTCTTCCATTTTTTTAAAACCACGCTTGACTTTATTATAGTACATCTTTTTGTTTATTAGGGTTCGATTCTCCTTTTTTTGTACAAAAATATAACAACCAAACGAAAAATGGCGGGTAGAAGTTAAGTATATTAAAGATTTTAAGAAAAACGTCTTTAATATAATAATTTTTAAGGAGATAAATATCATGAAAAAGGTAAAAATTTCAAAAGGGTTCACTTTAATTGAACTTTTAGTTGTGATTGCTATTATCGCTATTTTAGCAGCCATTTTATTCCCGGTCTTTTCAAGAGCGCGGGAAAAAGCGAGACAGACGACATGTATCTCAAATCAAAAGCAGATTTCGCTCGCTACCATGATGTATATACAGGAAAATGACGAAACTCTGCCGGGCACGGATTTTTGGGGAGAAATTGATATTGGCGGTAAAATTTTGATTTGTCCCACTGCGGGCAAGGGGCTTGCAAACGGTTATGCGTTCAACGCGAATATAGCCGATCTCGGGTTGGGCGAGATTGATGACCCAACTGAGGTAGGGCTTACGGCAGACGCGGAAACAGCGGATAATCTGCTCACCGTTCCAAACGATATTTCGTTGCGTCACGTAAAAAAAGCCATCGTATCATTTGTTGACGGTCATGTTGAGTTGACGACAAACACTATCTCTATTCTCATCTTAAAAGATGACACGCTGATGAACAATCTCACAAGTAACGGCGGTGCTTGGACCGACAATAACGGCGACTGGAACGCAACCGGTAATGTCATGTCATACGACGCTTCTACCGGTGAGATGTGTTTAGCTCCGGGATGGAGCAGGTCAAGCAATTATCAGCTGCCAAGCGACAAATTCGTTAATGATGAAGATGCTCTGCCTACAGAGTGGTGGGGATTTAGCTATGATTTACGCTGTACAAAGTCTCAAGTTATAAATGCCGGCAATGAAAAAGAGGGCTATGGTATGAAGGCGTATATTGACATTTTGGACGGTTCCGGAGTATTTTTAGCTCGTGTTGACGTTACGGCATGGAACCACTACGGAAGGAAAAATGGCGTTTACTTACATATGGGCGGTGCAACATCCGGCGAGGGCATACCAGCAGGTGTGCTTGCAACAACAAAAATAGTCGTTGGTCCAACTACCTATGAAAATGGTGACTTCAAGTGGAAAGAGTTTGAGCCTATCTGGAAGTTTATGGAACAGACCCATAAAGTTACCTTTGCGGTAAGCAAAAACGGGGAAGCCACGCTCTCTCTCGGTAAATACTCTGCAAGTGCTAATTTAGGCAGTGTTGATTTTACCAATCCGCCGAAAATCCGTGTACTGGACGGCGACTCCGGTTCTAACAGAATATTTATTTCCAACCAGAAATTTGGTGCGAAATAAGGTTTGAAAAATATTCATTTTGGTTTGTTTTCTCCTAAAAAAGTATGGGTTTGGTAAATAGCCAAACCCATACTTTTTGTACCAGTTTTCATTATTCATTAAAAAAAGCAGAGGTAATGCGCTTGACAAAACTGAAAAAGAGGTATATAATATGTATGGTTTTTTTGCCTTTATCTCATGGGCACAAAATCTATAAAAAATACTTATAAGGAGAAAATATGAGAAAGATGACAAAGGGAAAGGGATTTACCTTAATTGAACTTTTAGTAGTTATCGCGATTATCGCTATTTTAGCTGCTATTTTATTCCCTGTATTTTCAAAAGCTCGTGAAAAAGCGAGACAGACTACTTGTACTTCAAACCAGAAGCAACTCGCAACAGCGACCATGATGTACGTTCAGGAGAACGAAGAGACTATGCCCGGAACCGATTTCTGGAGTGCAGTTGACGGCGCAAGCGGAAAAATTTTAATATGCCCAACAGCAGGCAAAAAAATCGCTAATGCTTACGCTTACAACGGTACACTTGCCGATAAAGGCTTGGGCGAGATAAAAGATCCGACCCAAGTAATGCTCACCAGTGACGCTGATGCAGTAGTTGCAAATGATAATATTATGACTGTAGACGATGCTTTAGCAGGTAGCATTTCTGCTCGTCACGCCGGTGCTATCATCGCAAGCTATGTTGACGGTCACGTAACATTAAATAAAGGTGTTGTCGGCATGGCTGTTGCACAGATTTCACCTGATGCTGTGACTGATGACTTTACTACGCTCGGCGACGCAACAACAAGAGTAGGCACAACATTTTATAATGGTCGAGTTCCCGGTAAAACTTTGGCTGAAGTTATGGCTTATCCTTTAGTAACTGCTCCACAGGCTAACCTTAGCATGTCAAATGATTCTTTTTGCGGTGTTTCATACACTTTAAAAGATAACGGTTCCGACAGTCAAGGTGCTTTAGTTTATACTTTCCCAACAGCTATTGAAGGCGATTTCGCTCTCTCTTTTGATATGTATGTTCCGACCGGTTTTGGCGGACAATTCTTTGGTTTTTATAACGAAAGCAAAAATGTAGTATTTGGATTGACTAAATGGAATAACAGCGGTCCAACACTATATATGATAGATAATGTTGGTAACCAAAGTCCATTACACTATTCAGTGCCAGGTTTTGTAGCGAGCTGGGAAACAGAAATTTATGGCGGAAATATGCATTTCTTGATTACCAGAACCGGATCTAAAGTAAAGGTTGAGGGAAGCGGGGTTGTAAACTATAGTTTCACCATGGTTGATAATATGACCAACAAAGCCTCATCTACTTTCCCAATGGCAGATTCTATAAAACACTTTATGTTGTGGGGTTACTATGGGGATGTTAAATACGGTAATATACAGATTTTGAAATAGTGTCTTATATCTGAAACAATGAAATATTTAAAGTAAAGCATAGGTTTGGCTATCTTAAAAGGTGGTCAAACCTATGTTTTTCTTTCATTTTTGATTCAAAAATTCTTGAAAAATGCTTGACAAAAGCAAAAAAGAGGTATATAATAGTTATATGTTATGGTTTTTTCGTTTTATCTCATAGAACGAAAAAATACTTTATAACAAAAAAACAATTATAAGGAGAAAAATTATGAGAAAACTGACTAAGGGGGGGGGGGTTCACCCTAATTGAACTTTTAGTAGTTATTGCGATTATCGCGATTTTGGCTGCTATTTTATTCCCTGTATTCTCAAAAGCTCGCGAAAAAGCGAGACAAACTACTTGTACTTCTAACCAAAAACAGCTTGCAACAGCTACCATGATGTACATCCAAGAAAACGAAGAAAAGTTGCCCGGAACCGATTTCTGGAGCGCAGTTGACGGCGCAAGCGGAAAAATCTTAATCTGCCCAACAGCAGGAAAGAAAATCGCTAATGCTTATGCGTTCAACGCAAATATTGCCGATCTTGGGCTCGGCGAGATTGACGACCCAACAGAGATTGGTCTTACTGCAGATGCAGAAACAGCAGACAACCTTATGACTTCTCCGAGCGATATTGCGCTCCGCCATACAAATAAAGCTATCATCTCTTTTGTTGATGGTCACGTTGAATTAACTACTAATACAGTTTCTATTATCGTACTTAGAGACGGCTCTTTAATGGACAATCTGACGAATGATAATGGAACTTGGATTAATAATAATGGCGACTGGAGCTCAACCGGTAATTTTATGACATATAACTCTTCAAGCAGTGAAATGTGCGTTGCGCCGGGATGGGGCAGATCAAGCAATTACCAGTTGCCGGTCGACAAATTCGTGAATGATGCTAATGCTCTTCCTACAGAATGGTGGGGATTCAGCTATGATTTGCGCTGTACAAAATCTCAGATCATAAATGCCGGCAATGAAAAAGAGGGTTACGGCATGAAAACATATGTCGATATTTTGGACGGCTCGGGAGTCTTTTTGGCAAGAATTGAGGCCACTGCGTGGAATCACTACGGCAGAAAGTGTGGCGTTTACTTGCATGTTGGCGGAGCAGCAACAGGTGAGGGAATACCTTCAGGTGTACTTAAAACAACGAAGGTCGTAGCCGGTCCAACCACCTATGAAGATCCAAACTTTAAATGGAAAGAGTTTGAGCCGATTTGGAAATTTATGGAACAGACCAATAAGGTTACCTTTGTGGTAAGCAAAAATGGTGATGTTACTATTTCAACCGGTAAATATTCTGCAAGCGCCAATGTAGGTAGCGGTGTTGACTTTACTAATCCGCCGAAAATCCGCGTATTAGATGGTGACTCCGGCACGAACAGGATATTTATTTCAAATCAGAAGTTTGGCGCTAAATAAAATTTTCTAAAAAAATATATATCATTTTCTTCAAAATGTGGGTTTGGTTATTTTTCAAAAGTAGCCGAACCCACACTTTTTTTGTATTACCCCATATTCTAAGAAAAAAAATCCTCGACATCAGAGAAAGAGCATACAAATAATGTTCACTTGTCATATTATTAATACATAGTCCACTCCTATCTTGTGCTATAATTTAAAGCGGAAAGGGCTGTACATGATGTACAGAAATTTATATAATCTGTTTTATATAAATGAAGGAAACTATAAAATATGGAAGCACGCGGTAAACGGCGAGTAAGTATTACTCCCATTGACCCAAGTCAACTTTTATTTAACTTGCGTCTTAGTACCGGAAAAGCTGCCGAATTTTGTCACATCTCCAGGAGGCAACTTTGCTACTGGACAGATAAAGGCATAATTGAGGCAACTGAAGGTGAGTTAAATGACGTAAAGGCCTGCCAAGATATGAATCGTCGCATTTATGACTTTGAAACCCTGCGGAGGGTGATAGTTATAAAGTCATTTATGGCGCAAGGGTATGGGTTGCGCGAGGCGAGCATAAAGGCAGATGGCATCATTCACAAAGAAAAGCTGAAAAAGACACACATCTCAAATGATAAACGTGAGATAGAGATGAAGTTAAAAGAGCTGAACGACCGACTTTTAGACGCATCAAGGTACCTGTCTGAGGTAGCGCAAACTTTATCCTTTGATGAGTTACGTGACCTTTCATTTAAGCTCAGCGACTTTCTGCATATATTGACATATAATGAGCAGAGATTGGTGAAATTTATGGAGTCAGGGTATGGAATTATGCGCCTTGAAGAGCTTGTAGAGCAGATGGAGCTTGCCATTTACTCTAAAGATATCAGCGATAATAATTCTATAGCTGTTTGATTGATTTAATAATGGCTATCTACTTTTCCTTCTATTTGGTAAAAAAAGCTAAAACCGTTTAATTGTCTAATAAACCGAACAAAATCGGAAATAAATAACGGTTATAATGTGTAAGGAGGCGATAATTTATGAAAAACTTATTAGTAACAGCTGTTGTTCTGCTCTTAGCTGCATGCGCTTTAGTTGCAAGCCCAAATTTGAATGGGTTTTCCGGAAACGGCGTTTTGGCAGACACCAGTACAACACAAGTTGGCATGATCGACCTGGCATTAGATTATTATCTAAATAACGGCGATATGCGCAAAAACACATTCCCGGTGCGAGCAAATATCGGGCTTGCAGAAGGGTTTGAAGCAGGTGTAGGGTACACCTTTCAAAAGTCCGAGGAGCTTGATCACAATGCGTTTAATGTAAATGCAAAATACGCTCTTAATGTTAACAGAGACTTGGTAACTGCGGCGGTTGGTGGGAAATATTCGAATATCAGCAATTTAGCTACAATTACAAGTGCTTTTTTAGCTGCTGACATTAACCTTGAGAAGTATTTTACAAAAGATGACGACTGTGATCTTATTTTAACTCTCGGCACTACTTGGACAGACATTGACCCAAAGAGATCTTCTGACGGCAGAAGGGGTTTTAGGTATTATGCTGCTTTAAAGTTAAAGGATGGTCCTGTAACTTTTGGCGGACAGTATCAGACACGTCTTCGTGCTCTTGAAAATCATGCGCTTTACAGTATCTATGCTGAGTATGATCTCGGCGCGCGTTTGAGCAATATCAAGGCAGAAGCCGGCTACACTAATGCCGGTTTGAGCATGGTGGATGGCACCGGTTCCGGCAGATTATATTTCGGTCTTAATTATTCTTTTAGCGCCCGCCAATTTTGATTTTCATTCATTTTGGGAGTAGATTGCAGCTAAAGCTTTAGCGTTTATTTAGTGAAATGGATTTAAGCTGTTCACCTCTTTATGTGAGCAGCAAAAGATGAGGAAAGCACAATAATGAATTTATTCAAAAAAATTTCTTTTGCGTTTTTGCTTGGTGTATTCACATTGCAAGTATTAGCGCAAATTACACCACCTGTTGATATCACGCTGGATAGTTCGGATGATGTCAATAGTAAACTGAGGGAAAATGCTAATCTCGGTATGGATGGCGTGCATTGGCTAAATTGGGGCAGCTACACGCTTGAAGCCACATCACGGCAAAATGATGAGGACTATACGTACGACGAGAATGTTTTCAATGGAAATCTCGGTATATCTATCGGCTCAACATTAAATGTGACAGGCGCTATAGTTAGCGAATCGCCTAATTACACGTCTTATGCCGGCTTGAGTGTTGTTGGCGATTTCCATCAGCATGGCGGCATAGTTAATGCCTATTCCGGTGAGGCAGGTGTCGGCTTTTATTCGGAAAATGGCGACTACATAATGACCGGTGGCACATTAAATGCAACATCGAACCGCGGCAAAGGTTTTTATCTTGAAAAAGGAATTTTTTCCGTGCAAAACGGCACTATTCAAGTAGAAGCTGCTCTTGGTATGGGAATGCACATTGACCGCGGCAATTTTTCTGTAACAGACAGCACTGTGAGTATAAACGTTAGTGAAGGTATGGGCATTACGCTCTACACCGGCGACTTTTATATGAACCGCAGTGCGGTAAATATAGCTGTGACTGATGGTTATGGGTTAAGCGCTAATAATTACTTTATAAATGGCGGCACCATAACTGCTGATGTCATATTTGGGGGCACAGGAGAAGCTATTGCTATAAATATTGGTGAGGATTTCAATATGGAACGTAATGCAGTATTAAATCTTACTATTACCAATATTAATCAAAATTATTACCCTGACCAAAATTATGCACTCAGTCTTGCCGGCGGAATGCATAGCTCTTACGGCAGTTTTAATATGAATGATGGTACAGCAACTATATCAGCTATAAACACCGGACCGAATTTAGTTGACGGTATGCGTCTTGACATCGGCAGTTTTTATATGAACCGCGGTATTGTGAACGCTATCGCTGACAATTCCGGCAGTGGTCAAGCACAGAGTATATATATCTTTGGCGTCGACCAAGAAGAGGGTAATTTTGAGATGATCGGCGGCACATTTAACGCTATTTCCACAAAAACCGGCGATACTGATGGCGGCGTATCTTACGGAGTGCGTTTGCTCGGCGCAAGCACAGACTCCGGCAACTTTAATATGTCGGGCGGCACGCTAAATGCTAAAGGTGTAAATAACGGCACCGGGATTGGTACAAGTTATGGTGTTTATATTGAAGATATGATGTACTCGTGGGATGAAACAGATACTGGCGGAAATGCTTATATTACAGGCGGCATATTAAATGCGAGTGCCGATAGTACGGGCAATGGTTATGCTTATGGCTTTTATCTTGACAATTCTGCGCCGTATGTCAGTCCATATATCGCACCACCGGCAAATCTTGCTGAGCTTGTAAATGAGGGCGGCAACCTGTATATGACAGGTGGTGTGCTAAACGCTACGGCTATGGCATCAGGTTTTGGTGTTGGTTACGGCGTTTATATTGAAAATGATTTTATAGTCGAAGGTGGAACTGTCAGCGCATCAGCCATGAAGAGCGATGAAGGCGTAGCTCACGGCATCCACGTAAATCAGAATCTGTACCTAAACGGTGGTCAGCTCATCTTAAACCCCGGCAATGATATAGCTCTTTATGTTGAAAATAGTATGGAGATAGCAAGTATTGCTACTGTAAGCCCGGTGATTGATCTGGCTTTAGACAGCAGTATGACAGGGAATATATCTGTAAATGAAAGTGTTGTAATAGCAAATGGGGCCGGTTTAATGCCAATCATTAGAAATGCCCTTTCATATATAGCAGAGGATAGTTACACTTATCTCAACTTTTCGACTATTGATGGTGAGTTTAATCTTATAAGCAACCCATTTTTCAGTTTCACCACTGAGTACGGCGATATTTATGCTGCTGTTACTGTAACAAAAGAGCATGATATTTCTGAAATTTTGCAAGGAAATGCTCGTAATATCGTAACATTTCTAGAGAGGAATGGCAATAATATAACAGCTGACCCTGATAATCTCGGTAACTTATCTGAATTTTACGATGACCTTATAAATACGAGCGTTTTAACAAGGTCAGGCGATATTTATGCTGCGTCTCGTGCTCTTTCTGTGCATACAGCAACCCGTTTTTTCAGTATGACAAACAGCAATCTTATGACAGCTTTTACGCAAACAGCTGACCAGAATAATTACCTTGATATTTTGTATGACAAAAATTGGGCATTGTGGTTAACTCCAAGCACTTACAGCACACGTTATACAGCTAAAGGTGGCAGTGATACAGTAGACAGCGATTTTGAAAATGCTGATTTTCACTCACGGGGCGGAACATTGGGATTCTCTTTAAACTATGATCGCAATCTGTTAAGTTTTGGCTTTAGCGGATTTTACGGCGACTACAATAGTCGTGTGAGCGCTGATTCAGCAGAGCTTACAACTCTTGCCGGTGTGATTTCTTACCGCATAAATCCTGTGAAAAATCCTTGGGTTGAGACTTCTTTAGGTTATGCGTATAATAAAATAGATCAAGTCCGCGACTCTTTCGGTGGTTATGCTGAATCTGATGTGCGGTCTGATATTGGACGTGCATCAATAGACTTTGGCGTTGACAGCATTGTGAGTTCAAGGTTGACCATCTCTTCAAGCTTGGGAGTTGGTTACACTTATGCCAAACAGTATGCGTACGACGAATGGGGTGAAGGCACGCTCTTGAGCGTTGCCGAGCAGACTAATGACTCATTAAAACCACGGTTCGGCTTAAACTTTGGTTATAGATTGAGCGAGGGTTATGCTTTAAACATTGGTGCGCTATACAGCTATGAGACCCTTTCCAATAGCTCTGATCTACGAGTAAGCCATTTGGGCATTGCTGACAGTTATATGATTAACGGTGAGGAGTCTCGCCATAGCGGTTCAGCTTTTGCCGGTCTTACTTGTCATGCCGGTGATAATCTGTTTTTGACCGGCAGGTATGGTATTTCTCTTACAGAGAACTCAACCACTCAGAACGTTAGTGCTACTTTCAAGTGGCTGTTTTAATTTAGCTTTTGTCCATTTTGGGCTTATATTGAACGAACTGTTCGACTCGTGAACACAGAGCTATGCGTTCCAAAATGGACGAAAACTAGTTTAATAGACTAAATTTATTTTTGAATTGTTTAATAAACAAAGAGGAAAAGCCAAGCACAAAAGCTTGGCTTTTCATTCATCTATGGTCAACGAACCGCAGTTAAAGCTCTGCTGTATCAATATCTTCGCACAAAAGCTTGATCATCTTCTGTGCCAAACTCCTTATCTGCTCCGGCACTGATTGACTTTAAACCCTCAGGAGTTAACTCAAATTTAATAGGTTTATCGTAAAGGTCAACTATCTCATCTTTGGAGTTATACCCCTCTATTTTTGCTGTCCACACCAAAAAAGTGTCAAGCTCTTTCTTGTTTTTTGGCAAATACTCTGCCATCTCACATAAAGGCAATTCTCCTTTTTCTACAGGCATTTTTATTGCATATTCCTCGCCTTTATGTTTAATGTATGCACGCCGAGTACTATAAAAAGGCTCACTATATTGCTGGTGTAATTTTTCAACCTTCTCTTTCTTTTCGTCAACGGGCACAGTAAGATGTTTAAGCCATTTAAGATTGCCTTCAGCCTTGCTAACAATTTTTTGTCGCACATCAAGCTCTCTTGTTTTAATTTCAGGCTGACTATCATCTAAACCTTTTACTATAAATTCTGCATATACTTTGTCATTTTTAATCCCAATATTTTTTACATCAACTTTATCTTTTGTTACAGAAATTGGCGAATCCGGCTCAAAAGGATAGTAATAAGATTGTTTAAACCTCTTTGCCGATATACCAACGCCACCGTTCACTTCCAGTACTACATCCCTATATTGCCACACAAAAAGCCTCAATGACCGATTTAGTACATATGTAGGGTTTGTGTATCTACGACCGACAATGTCCGGTGATGGCAAAAATATTAAGGCGTAAACTAATAATATAGCTGCTAATATTAAGATGGGTTTTAGTAAACTTGACATAAAATGCTCCATTAATCTATGTGTTTCATATTTTTTTGCCAATATATGCATATCCATTATACAGCTTTTTTATATAAAATGCAACTTTCTTAAAACTACAAGATTCTTGTCTTAAAAAAATATAAGTTATAAAAAAGTCCCCTCCATTCCCCATTTTTTGAAAATGGAAAAGGAAGGGATTTTAAACAAAATTAATTGTTACCAAACTCTTTTAGCTCATTATTAAGAACAAATTGAACTGAAATTATTCCCAAAGACCGTGAAGGTTGCAATAACAGCGAGCTTTAATGTTCTTGTCACGGCAACCGCAATCGCAATCAGAAGCGCCACATTTACAAGTCACTTGCGGAACATCGCCGGGCTTTAGAAAATGCTTTGCCGATTTACCGTCACCGTGACTAATCTCAATCCATTCAATGTAATGCTCAGGCGTTGACGGGTGCAACACCGAGCCGACAGTTACGGTAACACCTTCATCGCTCACATCAACCACGGGAATGTGTTTTTCTACAGACGCGTCAACAGTGTTCGCCTCTAAAAGATTCATTGGCGCGCCACAACAGACAAGCTGACCGCCGCCACTATGGAGCAACTCAACAATATTGCCACATATATTGCATTTGTAAATAGGTTTCATACTCTTATCCTCCTTTGATTTAACCGGCAACCTTACGTTGCACGTTTCGGCGCCTTCGCGCGTAAATTTTCAGACAGAGATGCTTTAGAATGAGCTTGACAGGGTGAAATTTAGCTTATTCGCACTCCGTTTAGTTATATCACCTTTGGTGTAAATTTTAGCCATCAGGTTATCAGATACGCTTACTCTACACAAAAGAAAAACAAACGTGGTAAGTTTATTTAAACCCAAAAAAACTTACAAAATTTGCGCTTGCCCATCATTAAAACCACACATTTGATAATTTTAAGCAAAACTTAAAGCATTTGGGGCGATTTCCGCCATTAGTTTCAAAATACGGTCAAGCCTTATAAACTCAACTAAACCTAAAATAATAAGGAAATCGCCCCAAATAACTTAAAAATTTTGATCAAACTTTTATAAAAGTTTGGATTCTATAAATCCGTATCCTAATACTTAGTGCCGCGTTTGAAGTGCATTTGTGGGTGGTCGCATGCCGGGCATTTGTCGGGTGCGTTATTGCCTACGCCAACGTAGCCGCAATTTTGGCATTGCCAGATTTGCGGAGCGTCATCTGAGAACATTTTCTTTTCCAAAATAAGGTTGCGCAAATAGCTGTAGCGCTGGCTGTGGTGTTTTTCTGCTTCGGCAATAGCGAGCATATGGCTTGCAATCTCGTTAAATCCTTCTTCTTTGGCGATAGCCGCGAATGATGGATACATCTCTTGCCACTCTTCGTCTTCTCCGGCGATAGAGGCGAGGAGATTGTCAGCTGTGCAGGCGATAATGCCTGCCGGGAATGCTGCGTTAACGACAGCGTCGCCACCTTCAAGGAATTTAAAGAGGCGTTTTGCGTGCTCTTTTTCCTGCTCTGCGGTCTCTAAAAAGATATTCTGCACTAAGATATAGCCGTCATTTTTCGCGGCTGATGCAAAATAGGTGTAGCGATTTCTCGCCTGTGATTCACCCGCAAAAGCGGTCAAAAGATTAACTTCTGTTCTTGAACCCTTTAAACTGGTCATTTTCGTGTCCTCCCAATTGTCTTTAATTTTAAATTATTTCGTAAGTTTACTTTGTTTATTTTTCTTTACAACTGCTACAAAATCCCTTGTAAATCACTTCGCTTGAGACGGCAGTAAAGTTTTCAAAGCGTATGACTTCCATGGGGTCATTTTCGCATGGTAGGTCAATAATCGCGCCACATTTTCCGCAGATTCCGTGACTGTGCGGAAAGAGTGATGGGTCATAGTGTGAGAGCTCATCGACCTTAAATTCTCTCAGCAACCCTTGGCTTGTCAAAAGTGAGCAGGTCTGATAAACTGTTGCCCTTGATATGTTTGGGTATTTGGCATGCACTCGCTTATAGATATCGGCAACTGTTGGGTGTGTTTTGTCCCCGATCAGCTCCTCAATAATGTACTGCCGTTGCGGTGTCAGCCGTATATTTCCCTTTTTTAAGACTTCTGTTACCTGTTCCCCTGTCACTTTTTGTAAAACTCCCAAACTGTTTTTAAAACAGTTATCAGATAATAATTATTATTATCTAGTAATTATTATAGCACTCTTTTCACTAAAATGCAAGCCCTTTTTGTGCTTTTTTCAACTTTTTTTGAAAATTTTTATATTTTCCTATTATTCTATACAAAAAATGAGCTTGCCTATTAATAAAACCAAACATTTGATAATTAAAGGCAACCATACTTTGGCAAACTCGCCGCATCTTGTCGATGCTTATCAAGCATACGGCTTTAGACAGAACGGCTTTAAAATACGCAAAGCAGGTTTTAAAAAAAATTGCGTTAAGGTACTATACCATAATTTCCATTGGAATAATATAGAAAATAATGGAAAATACTATACATTTTACGCATTTTTTTGTATATAAAAATTTTGTACGAGGTTTTACGAGGTTTTGGCAACCTTACGTTGCACGTTTCGGCGCCTACGCGCATAGATTTTCAGACGGAGTTGCTTTAGAATAAGTTTGTTGGGGTAAAATTTCATAAAAGCGAACTCCGTTTATTTTATTTTGCCGTTGGCGAAAATTTTACTTAATTGCGTTTCCGTTACGCTTGGATTACCAGATTTATTGTCTGCAGGAAAAGTCGACACGGCGATTTTCCTGCTACTCTGCGAGGCAAGGAAGGGATTTTTTTAGATTTTGAAATAACCGGAGAAATTGGTTTGAAAGTCTTAATGTTTACTTATCTATTGAAGGTTTTATCATATCAATCCAAAGTATTACACCGTAAAAAATATGCAGACACTTAAAACAAAAAAAAGAAAAAGCTCCCGTGGAAAAAAACTTACCAAATTTACGCTTATCTATTAATAAACCCACACATTTGATAATTTTAATCTAAACTTAAAGCATTTGGGGCGATTTCCGCCATTATTTTTAAAATCAAACCGAGCTTTTCACTCTCAGCAAACCTAAAAATAATAAGGAAATCGCCCCAAATAACTTAAAATTTTGATCAAGCTTTTATAAAAGTTTGGACTTCGTTGCTTCGTTATTTCGTTACTTCGTTCACCCAAGTTGTGAGCGTTTCTGTTGTCTGTTTGCCGTTTAAGAGGCCACCTTCGATAATTATTGTGGTTGAGTCGACGCTATTTTTGAGATTTGCGACGGTTTCGCCAAATCCGCTGCTGCCGGAGGTTGCAAAAAGGACTATTTTCTTGCCCGAAAAGTCGTAGCTCTCTAAAAACGTATTGATAATGGTCGGCGCGATATACCACCAGATAGGAAAGCCGACAAAAATAACATCATACGCCGCGATATTCGCGTTTTCCTCTACAATAGCCGGACGAAATGCCTTATCGCTCATTTCTACCGAGCTTCTTGACGTGCTGTCCTTCCAATCAAGGTCAGCTTGCGTGTACGGTGTAACCGGTTTTATCTCGTAAATATCGGCATTTGCCGCTTCCGCCAACATTTCCGCCACGCCTTTAGTAACCCCACTCGCCGAAAAATACGCCACTAATTTTTTAGTCATACTTTTTCCTCCTAATCTTGTTATCGCAAATACCGCTGTATTTCAATTAAAATTATAGCATATACGTCTTAGAATTGCAATGTTAAAACATAAATTTAAGATGATTTTTTGCCTGCAAATTTACTATGTACCGGATAATAAAAACTATGAAGATTTATAACGCATAATAAAAAAACTTGACAAGAGCAGCATGGTTGTGTTATGCTATATGCCTAAAGGAAACCATTATGTTAAAAAAAGCTTTATTAGTTATAGATATCCAAAACGATACGGTAAAAAATTACAAAGAAGTAATCGGTAATATAAACAAAGCAATAGAGTGGGCAGTTCATAGCGACATTCATGTTGTTTACATAAGGCATGAAAATTTGTCAGACGGCACAAAAGTGTTTAAGCCAAATACACGCGGGTCTGAGCTGGCTTCGGATTTGAAAATAGTGTCAAAAAATGTTTTTACAAAATACAAAGGAAGTGCGTTAAGCAGCGAGGAATTTACAGAGTTTATCAGTCAAAATGAGATATCTGATTTTTATTTGACAGGAGCAGATGCTACTATTTGCGTTAAATCAACCTGTTATAATTTGTGTAAGGCAAACTATAATGTTACTGTCTTATCAGATTGTATTTCAAGCTGGGATAAAAAGAAAATTAGCGAAATGTTGGATTACTATAAAAGTAAAGGGAGCAACGTAATCAGCTTGAAAGACCTGTTAAGTTCCGCTTGACTTATCCAATTCATTTTACAATCTCCAAACGACCTCGCTCATTACGATTTACTTTGCGAGGCAAGGAAGGCAACCTTATGTTGCACGAATTTACGCCTTCGCGTGTATATTTTCAGATGGAAACGTTTTAGAGCTAGCTTGTCGGGGCAAATCCTCGCAAGAATTTACTCCGCTTTTCGGATTTTTAACTTTGACAAAATTTCCACCCGACTGCTACTAACTTACGCTTGGCTTACCCAAGTTTATTTTTCACCAAAAAAGCTTACCCAATTTACGCTTACCTATCATTAAAACCACACATTTGATAATTTTAATCTAAACTTAAAGCATTTGGGGCGATTTTCGCCATTATTTTTAAAATCAAACCGAGCTTTTCACTCTCAGCAAACCTAAAAATAATAAGGAAATCGCTCCAAATAACTTAAAATTTTGATCAAACTTTTATAAAAGTTTGGGCTTCGTAAGCTTCGTAGCCTCGTAATGGTGGAGGCGAGGGGAGTCGAACCCCTGTCCGAAAGATCTATTTAAAAGGCATCTACGAGTGTAGTTATAGATTAAATTTCGCTTCTCAAACACGCTATAACACGAAAATGTGAAGCTAACTTTTTTAAAGTTTCAACAGCAAACACAAAAGCAATGCCGCTATCTAAGCCGGATTTTATGACGCAATACAAAAACCTACCGGCGCGGTTTTCAGTATCACGGACCCTATATAAAGAGTCTTTTGTTGCTAAGCTACATTAAGCAGCCATAGCAAACTGCTGTGAATTATCTTCTGCAGTTATTGTTTTAGCCTTGTTTTACGAGGACTGACAAACCTCGACTCGCTTCCTCTCAAATGAAATATCCCACGTCAAAACCAAAATACGCCCCCAGATACATCTAAGAAAGATAGTAATATTATACTATAATTTTACCCAAATTGCAAGCAGCAAAACATAGACGACAAAATGGAGGCATTAGCGTATTTACAAGAACGATTTTTCAGATTTTATAGCAATTTTACCTGTAAAATAAATGTTTTATGCTGAATATGCCTTGATTTTTTTCCCAAAAAGTTGTACAATATATATAGAGTCGGGGCGTGGCGCAGCTTGGTAGCGCATCAGTATGGGGTACTGGGGGTCGGAGGTTCAAATCCTCTCGCCCCGACCAATAAAAATTATTCACACAAGATTACAGTTACTTTTTCGTGATACCGGCGTTCAAAAACTCCCAAATATCGCGTCTAATATATTGTCTTTGTGCCTATGAAAAACTATCTCACACACCTTCGCAAAGCAGATTTCTGTATGCACCTATAATATTTTACCAAAAAGAGAAAATAATGAGCAAAACAGAGAGAAAATCTTAAAAAAATATAGGAAAAGGCACAAAAATGGTTGCAATTTTTGCCAAAATTAGTTATAATCAAGTAAGCGAAAATAATTAATCTGCAAAAACGGTTATTTTTGCTAAATCACATACTAATTTTAAGTGAAATAAGGAGAGAATTGAAATGGCTTATAAAATTACCGATGATTGTGTAAATTGCGGCGCTTGTGTTGATGAGTGCCCTGTAGAAGCTATCAGCGCGGGAGCTGATAAATACGTTATTGATGCTGACACTTGCGTTGATTGTGGCGCTTGTTGCAGCTCATGTCCTAATGATGCCATCATATCTGACTAAATTAACTTTAGTCAAAGATGTTTTTTAGTAACTTCGCCCTATCCGTTTATAAATAACGGATAGGGTTATTTATATAAAAAATTCAAAAAACAGTTTCAGCCATACAACTTTCAAAATAACGGAAAATCCACGTTTTAATTTGGCTAACATTAAGTTAGCTTACAGAGAGTCAATATTTTTTATCGACACCTCAATATGTTTCCAAAAAACTCAAATCTAACTTCTGTTTGTTTTCGTTCATTTTGGGATTTTTTCTCACTTTCTATAATGTTTCCTTTAACTTAAATAATTACACCGGCTAGAGTAACATTACAGTACAGAAATCGAAACGTGGGTTTTGGACGGGTCTAGGCGAAGCTGTGCTCTGCCTTGCCAAGTCCGACGACTCCGTTCAAAGCAAGCTTCGCTTGCGGTTCTCCGCCCAAAATGGACGAAAACTAAAATAAGAGGAGGCCTTGGGAACCCCCATTAAACATCTCAAATGGTTCGCCACCCTTTCTGCTCTTATCGTCAAAAATAGAACCAACTAAAAGGCAATTTTTCCAATCCTTATTATATAATGAGATCGTCTTGAAGCTTGACACGTCATAGCCGGAAAGCGTATGCTCGTATAAAACCTTATCACCATCAAAAACTACCATTAGTGCTTTGGTCGTTGCGTTTATCATGATAGAACCGGTCATCTTATCCATATCGTAGCTTTCGCCAACAGCGATAATAATATCATCCGTTCCGTTCAAGCTCACCACCTCTATATCGGAAAAAGACTCGTCAGGTGCCGTGCTGTCGTACTCTATCTTAGCGGTTATATTGCCGTCGGAGTCGTATTTTATTATAATTCCGTTCATACTCCCTTTTCTGATGCCGTCGTCGTTGTAAACACCAGTATTACTTGACCCTGCAACAACAAATCCGCCACCCGACAATGCTTTGACAGTATAAAAAGCGTCATCCTCTGTTTCGTTATACTTCTTTTCCCAAAGCTGTTCGCCGCCTTTACTGTATTTGGCTATTAAAGCCTGGTTTTTACTTATTTCTGAATTCTGTTCGCCTGTAGGATTTACTCCAACTATAATATAGTTTAAGTCCGCGTCTTGGGTAGCGGCTAACAAAGAGACTTCATCTTCTTTACCCAAACTCTTTTTCCACAGCTGCTTTCCGTCGTGGTCAAATTTCACGACATTATTACCACCTACAACCAAATAATTATCTTCATCATCAACTGTTAAAGCTGCGGCATCACCCTTCCAATCTCTTTTCCACAGCTGTTCGCCATCGCCGTTATATTTTATGATAAAAGCAGGACCGTAAAAACCGCCGCCGCCAACCACCAAAACATCTCCCGTATCAGTCACGGCAATGCCCTTTAAATAATTTTCCGCATACTCTTTCGTCCAAACAGCTTCGTCGCTACCTTTTGCGAATCTTTTTACAAATGACTTGACATCATTTCCGTCAGAATTATAACTATTGCCTATAACCACAACATCTGTTTCGCTTATATATGCCGCGTCTGTAAAATAGATATCCGCACCGCTTTCGCCTTTATAGATTACGCTTTCAAAGTTGTACAAACTGCCGTAAATGTTTTTAAACTGCTGTGTCAGCTTTTTTTGAGCATCTTTAAAATCCTTTTTCAGAGTGCTAATAGGGATTTTGTCTCCATTGGTGTTACGCCCAAACAATGTTCCGCTCATAATTAAAGCAACAACTACACCTGCCAAAACTATCACTCCCAAGATAACGCCTAGTACGATTCTTTTCTTTTTTTCCATTTTTTTGCTCCTTTCTTTTTTATTTATAGTTTAACTATTTTTTTTGTAATTTCCAATCGCTCTTTTTCTTCATTAAAGCTGACGTTTATGTTAAAATACTCGGAAAAATCCTCAATGGGGATATATACTACTTCACGAATATTTAATATTGGATTTTTTATAAGCGGATTTTCACCATTTATCAGAATCGGATAATTAGGAATATACGCGTTATATCCTGTAGATAATAAATCAATTCTATTTTTATTTTCAGCATAGGACAACCCTCTGTCGTATGCCAAATTTAATCTCTCGCCATCCTCATGTCTATATGGATATATTATCTCTCCAATAGCAGAGTTCGGCCTGGGCATCTTTTCGGTTTTGCCCAAGATTTCCTCTACCTCGTCATGCGTCATGCCTCTTCTTAGTTTAGCGACATCTGCCTTGAACTTTATAACTCCTGCGTGCTCTTTGTTGTCTGTCTGAGCACCGGCGTCTATATCTTTCATTATTACTAGATACATGTCAAGCTGTGTTTTCTCTATACTGTAATATCTAAAAGAGTTGCCGATACCATGTCCAAAATCTGCGCCCTCAGCTTGCTCTTTCTTTGCTTTAATTTCCTCGTTTTTAGCTTTTATCATATCTTTATCTGTTATAATATCTATACCGTGCGTAGTGGTTTCGTAAGTTGAGTAAAGACCTGAACGAAATACAAATTCTGTTGTTTGATCGCGATAAGATGCTACCTCTAAATGCTCTTGTAAATCTGCAACCGGAAGGTATATTTTGCCGTTAATTACTACTGTTGGATTTAAGGTCAAAAACTCTTTTTCATTTATAAAAACAGGTAAGTCTGTAACCATTGCTAAATGCTCTTTTCTTTCATTTAAGTCCGCGACAAATGGTACGCCTGTTTTTATTTCAAGTGATGTTATTTTAGGTGATTGATAAATCAATTGATAAGAGGACATTTCACGAATGGTTTTTATCTGAAAATCCTTTTCAAGCTCCTCTATAGGGATATATACCTCATCATTTATTGTCATTACAGGGCTTATGGTTATTAGCTCTTTGCCATCTATGAAGACCGGGAAATTAGCGACTATTGCTCCTACTCCCCCGGTAAGGCCTTTTTTCTCACCAAAAGTGGCTTTTACCCCAAACGATGCTTCAAAATCTTTTATGGAAATATATGTACCGCTCTGAATATACATAACAGGGTGTAAGAGCTCCATTGCCTTACCGTCTATTGTGATTGGAAAATCAGCGATTTTGGCGTCATGTATATGGTCAAGTAAGTTAAGCATGTGTTTATTGTAAATAGAATATAAACGAGTACCCGAAGAATAATATAATGTCATATATTCTTCATTGTTAAACCAATAATAATAATAATAGGAAGAACTTTCAAATGTAGGCTTGCCGATAAGCTCTTCAACCTCTGCTACGGTCATACCTCTCTTCAGTTTTTCAACAGCGCCCCTCATTTGCGCTACGCCGGATATTTTTTCTTGAACAATATGTTCTGTGTCGCCTTGCGCAAATGACGACAGCGTTAAAAGAGAAAAAACTACAAATATGGTTGTGAAAATCGCGTATTTTTTCAGCATAATGCCCTCCTTGATTATCCGCACGTTATAATAATTTCGATATAATATAATAATAGTATCACTAATTACAGATTTTGTCAAGACAATCATCATATTGCGTTTTTTCGCGAAATTATGTATAATTTAGGTAATACATTTACGGAGCTAAAAGAATGAACGAGATTGAAAAGCATAACAATAAAATAAAGATATTTGAAGAAAGACAAGTAAGAGCAGAATGGGACGAAAATGCCGAAAAATGGTGGTTTTCAGTCGTCGATATTGTCGCGGTGTTGACTGAACAGTCGGATTATACTAAAGTCAGAAACTATTGGAAATGGCTTAAAAACAAATTACAAGCTGAAGGAAGTGAACTGGTTAGTAATACTAACCAGTTGAAATTACTCGCTCCGGACGGCAAGATGCGCCTCACAGACGTTGCTGATACCGAACAGGTTTTGCGCTTGATTCAGTCCATCCCGAGCAAAAAGGCCGAGCCGTTTAAGGTCTGGCTTGCGCGTGTCGGGAGTGAGCGCATTGACGAAACTATTGACCCTGAGCTTTCCATAAATCGTGCTATAAACAGCTATCGACGATTAGGATATAGTGAGAGTTGGATAAATCAACGCTTGCAGACTATAGAAATACGAAAAGCGCTGACAGATGAATGGGATAAGAGCGGCGTGGAAGGTCATGAGTACGCGACATTGACAGATTTGATGAGTAAAACGTGGAGCGGTATGACCACGCGCGAATACAAAAAGCATAAAGGATTGCAGAAAGAAAATTTGCGTGATAATATGACCAATACCGAACTCGTGCTAAATATGCTTGCAGAGGTAGCGGCAGCTGATATATCAGTCGCAAAAGCGCCGGAAGGGTTTGACGAAAGCGCTAAAATCGCAAAAGAGGGCGCAAACGTCGCGAAAACCGCGCGCGAACAGATAGAACAGAACACCGGAAAGTCTGCGATAAGCAAACAAAATGCTAAGGGATTAAGAGAACAAAAAAAGCTGAAATAAGGGCAAGCAACCTTACAGCAACTTAACGCTCGTACGAGTTTACGCCTTCTCGTAAAAAAAATCTTCACGCTGATATGTTTTATAAAAAAAGCGAAAAATATTGCAAAAATATTAAGAAAAGGGGTTGCAAAATATTTTGAAGTCTGGTATAATATTGAAGGTTAGTTAAAACTAACCAAAAAAACACTGTAAGGATGGTTTTATGAAAAAATTACTATTATTATTAGTCGTAGTACTATTGGTAAGCATTCCTGTTTTTGCGGCAAAGTCTGATATTTTGGGCTTAGTGCCATCAGCTACAAGTATGGATACCGGAGTTTTAGAAGTGGAAGTTGGTGCCGGTGACTTAGGTTACATCGAAGACAGCATCTATTTCACAGCTGAAGTTGGAGCTTTCGAAGGTCTTGAAGCAGGTGTTGATGTTGCGAAAAATGAAGATGGCGACTTTGAACCTATTTTTGATGCAAAGTATAGCTACAGCTTTAACGAAGCAGGAACTCTAGGAGTTGGTGTTTACAATGTCGCTGATGGTATGAGAGCTATCCCGTATTTAGTTTACGGTATTAATGTTCTTGAAGATGAAACAAGTAGTTGCGACCTCACCTTTGGTGCTCAGGTTGTTGAAGGCGAAGTAAACGGACTTGCTGCTTTTGAATATGCTATTGACGCATTTTCTCTTTCCGGCGCTGCTGAGTTTGGAGAGTATCTAAACTATACAGCTGAAGCTTCATACGCAATCGATATGTTCGGTCCGTATGTTGGCATAGCAAAAGCTGCCGGGGAAGTTATGGAATATTACTTTGGAACAACAGTAGACCCAACAGAATATTTGAGCCTTGATCTCGGTGCTGCAATTCCTGAAAAAGGAAATCTCACTACATATTTAGCTCTCACATTTAGTTTCCAAATATTCTAATCTGCACTTAAAGTGTGCCCTATCTGTTTTTTGTAAGCAGATAGGGCATTTTTTTTCAAATTATTATAAAAAACAGCGATATATGCCTTGCGTGATTTCTTTATATATTGTACAATTAATATGTGAATTTTACGGCAGATATTGCTACTTATATAAGAACAATACAATTCCACCCGATTACGGACATTTTGGATATAGCGGGCGTTACGATAGCGCTCTTTTTCCTGATACGCCTTATTCGGGGTACAAGAGCTGTGCAGCTTATAAAAGGCCTTGCAGCGGTCGCTATTATTTTAATTGTGACAAATGCGCTTGAGCTAAAGACCTTAAACTGGATACTCTCTTCTATCTTAAGCAACTGGATTATAGCACTCATAGTTTTATTTCAGCCCGAACTACGCCTTGTCATTGAGCAGATTGGAAGAGGAAGAATGTGGCGCGACTCCTTTATCACCCCAAGCGACTCTTCTTCAAATTTAAAGGTCGTGAATATCATCACCGAAACTGCAAAACGTTTATCGGAAAAACGGGTCGGAGCGCTTATAGCTATTGAGCGACAAGTTGGGCTGAGTGACATCGTGAGCACAGGACAGGCGATAGAGGGAGATATTTCCTATGAATTGCTTGATACTATATTTTACCCCGGCACTACTATGCATGATGGCGGAGTAGTGATAAAAGATGGTAAAGTAGCAGCTGCAATGTGTCTTTTCCCGCTTACCGATAAATACCAGATAAATAGCTCTTTTGGTACTCGTCACCGCGCAGGAATCGGGCTTAGCGAGATTACTGATGCTATTATAGTCATAATAAGTGAGGAGACCGGCAGGATTTCAATAGCTTTAGAAGGCAATATCTACAGTGACTTAACGCCGGACAAATTAAAAGAGCGACTGCTCTCTATTTTGCAAAAATCAGACTCCGGTGAGATAAATAAAAGTACGCTAAAGCGAATTTTCAGCAACACAAAAAAGGAGGATAAATAGATATGTCGCACCAAGATAAGATAAGCTTACTTATTTCCTTTATCCTCGCTCTGTTTTTGTGGGGATATGCTAAAGTCGAGATATTGCCAAACGAACGGACTCGAATTATCACTAATGTTCCGGTTATTTTGACAGGGACATCACCTGAAGGTTATACTACAAGCTTGACTAATGATAGTCGCCTTATAAGGATAAAAGTACGTGGACCGATTGATATAGTGAACAACCTAACGGTTGACGACATCAAGGTCATGGTAAGCAAGGAAAATATTACCGACCCTGAAACGAAAGTTCAGCTTGCGGCGAAAAATATTGAATTACCTGATGAAGATCTTTCTGTTATCAGCCCTCCGCAGGTGGTTTTGAATACTGTCAGGTTAGAGCAGGTTGTCATGCCTGTTGTAGTATCTTTTGTTTCCGAGCCGCCACCCGGCTCTGTTGTCGGGCGGTATGTTATAACGCCGAGCGAGGTCAGTGTCGAAGGCGTAAAAAAGGCAATAGAAAAATTAGCTTATGTTCAGGTGAGGATAGACCCTAATAAGAAATTGGAAAATAAGACGAGCTTAAAGCTTTATGCTGTTGACGCTGATGGTGAACAGCTTACCGATGTTCGTATTTTGACACCAACCGTGACAGTGAAAATGGTTGCCCTTACCACCACTTTTGAATAATATTTTCGTACATTTTTAGCTAGAGGTTTACGAATTTATAGAGTCCAAATTTTATAAAATTTTGCTTAAAATCATTAAATGTATGGCTTTATTTAATAGGCAAGCACAAATTTGATTGGCTTTTTTCTTTTTGATGTAAAAACCTTAGCTAAATATCTGCTTATAATGAAGATACAAAGTATCAATTAATCATCATAAAATATTTAAAACAAAAATTTAAAAAAGCCATAAAAAGGTATTGTATTTTTTGTAGTTTTGTCTTATAATAAAAGCTGACACCTTAATAGGAGAAAAAATTATGGAATATAGAAAACTTGGGAAGACCGATTTAGAGGTCAGCCGACTTGGATTTGGCGCGCTCTTTGTGGCATCTTTTGCCCAGAGTGAGGCGAATGAATCCTTTGCAGCTATAAAGCGCGCGCATGAGCTCGGTGTGAATTATTTTGACACCGCACCCGGGTATGGCGACAGCGAAGCAGTGCTTGGTGAAGGGCTCAGCATGATAGACGGCAATATCGTCCTTTCAACGAAATTGGGTTCAAGACCGCAACCATTCTTGCCACGCGATAAAGATTGCCTTATGCGCTCAATTGAAGAGAGCCTAAAACTCCTAAAACGTGACTATTTGGACATCGTTTTAGTGCATGAGCCGGACAGACGTTTAGTTTATGATTGGTGGACCGACTGGCAGAATATAGACGGTCCTGTTTTGGAGCTTTTGAACGATCTTAAAAGGCAAAAAATCATCAAATATATCGGCTGTGGCGGCACCGGAACGAGCATTTTGGCGCACGTTATAAGCAGCGGAAAGTTTGATGTGGTGCTTACAGCTTTCAATTACAGCGCGCTGTATCGCGAGGCCTCTTATGAGATATTCCCCGCAGCGAAAAAGAGCGGCACGGGAATCATTTTGGGCTCACCCTTGCAGCAGACGGCGACAGCTATTCGTTTTGACGAAGTTATGAAGAATCCACCATACTGGCTTTCAAAAGCGCGTGCAGAGCAGTTTTTGAAGCTTTATGAGCTTGTTGACGACATCGGTATTTCCCTGCCGGAGTTAGGATTGCGCTTTGCGATATCTAACGACGACGTAGACTGTGTTTTGATGGGCGCAAACAATATGTCAGAGGTGGAGAGCAACGTAGCATCAATGGAAAAAGGACCGCTCCCCGCTGATATTCTAAAGCGATTAGATGAGATAGCCATGATGCTCCCCTACCGTCCGTACGGCGAGCCGATGGGCATAGGTTGGGCGTTTAAATCACCAAATGACGAGAAATGGTCAAGTTTAGGAGACGTATAAATTATGAAGGCATTAGCTATTACAGATATAGGAAAATTGGGAATTATCGACCTAGATATTCCGCAGATAGGTGAGTATGAAGTGCTCTCTAAAATGGACGCTTGCGCATTCTGTAATTCCACTGACCATAAACTTATTATCGGCGAATTTTTCCCCGGCATTTTCCCAAGTATTGTGGGTCACGAAGTTGTCAGTACAGTCGTTGCTGTTGGCGATAAAGTGAAAAATTTCAAGGTGGGGGACAAGGTGTTTCGCCAGCGTTTGACTGATGAGATGGTGCCGGGCGGCAGGAGCAATTGGGGTGGTTTTTCCGAGTACGGCGTTATAGAAGACCGCTGGGCTAAAGAGGGTGTTGAGCAAGATCCCAAAAAATACCCTTATGACCAGCAGAAGATATTGATAGATATCCCCGCGCCCGACGCAACAACTATGATTACCCTTATGGAATGTCTTGACTGTATGATAGAGGGCGGCGTAAAACCGGGTAAAAGCGTGGCTGTTGTAGGGTCAGGTCCTGTTGGGCAGGCAATGTCAACATTCGCAAAGCTTTTGGGGGCTGACAGGGTCGTTTCTGTTGGGCGTCGTGATGCGCACAAAGACAGATTTATGGACGTCTGTAAGGTTGACGATTACATAACCGATATTTCCGGTTTTGAGGGTAAATTCGACCTTGTTTTCGAGGCAGTAGGAAGCGCTGAGGCGTTGGAAACGGCAGTCAAATTAGCGAAAGAGGATGGCGTTATTCGTTATTACGGTATAGCTTTTGAGTCTAAGCCATACCCTGCAAATCTTACAGCTGACGAGCGTGTTTCGCCAATCGGAGCGACTGAGGGGCGTGTGCAGAAAGAGCTTGTTGAATACATCAACAGCGGACAGATTAAACTGACCGATTGGTTTGATGTTGTTTTGCCGATGTCTGAGTATCAGAAGGGGTATGACCTTCTTATGTCTGGTAAAGCATACAAAGTCGTATTAATCCCTTAGTTTTTGTCCATTTTGGGGTAGACCGCAAGCAGAGCTTGCTTTGAACGAGTTTTCAATATTCGGCGAGCACACCTCATCTCGCCTCATACAATCTACCTTAAGTTATGATTGAGGTTTACGAAGTCCAAACTTTTATAAAAGTTTGGACTTCGTTACTTCGTTAAGCTAACGCAATATCAACTGTAGAGTTGATCGTTACCTTAATATCGCTGTCAACGCGCAATGTGTGTTTACCATTTTTGCACGAGTAAACAACCGTTATAAATTTATCGTTTACGCTGATAGTCTTTTTGCTTTCGCCGCAGCAAGTAAACGGATTTATCGTCAGGGTAAGCGCGTCAATATCCTTCTCGCCGATGTATTGAATAACTTCACCTTGTGCCACAACACCACCCTCACGAACGTAAAGGGGCATGGTATCAAGCTCAGTTTTGACGCTTATCCATTTGCCGCCGTCGATTATCTCCTTTGTCCACCAGTCCATCCAAGTGCCGCTCGGCAAGTAGATATCGCGCACGCCGTCTTCGGTATAAACAGGAGCTGCCAAGATGTCAGAACCAAAGAGGTATTCGTCGTAAATACCGTGAGTCGTCTTGTCATTCTGATACTCAACTACGAGCGGACGAGCAAACGGCAAGGACTTTTCAACGCAGTCTTTTGACTCACCGTAAATATACGGAAGCAAGCTGTAACGAAGATCAAGGTATTTCTTACAGATTTTTACCGTATTTGGCGCAAACTTATAAAGTTCGCGGTCACCGCAGCCGTGAATCCTGCCGTGTGACAAAAATAGTCCCATCTGCATCCAACGGCAGAGGAGTTCGTCGCTTGTAGTTCCTAAAAATCCGCCGATATCCTGTGACCAGAATTGGAATCCGCTCATGCCAAAGGAGAGACCGCCGGCAAGCTGCGGAATAATATTCTCGTAGTTCGGGCTGTTGTCGCCACCCCACTGGAGTGGGTAGCGCTGTCCGCCTGCCCAACTGCTGCGTCCCCAAACAAGCCCGTCGCCAGTGCCTTCTTTGGTTGCCTCAAACGCGGCCTTGTTATAAAGGAGCGGGTAGAGATTGTGCATCTGATGCCCAGGGGTGCCGTCAAAGTAAACGCCGTCAAGAGGAGCAGACTCGCCAAAGTCAGTCTTGATAACTTTAGCGCCGAGAGCAAACAATTTCTTCAGCCATTTTTTGTAAATTTCGACCGCTTTAGGGTTCGTAAAGTCAATAACACCGACAATGCCCTTAAATTCAGGGGTGAAACATATTTTGCAGTCGTAAATGTCGCCATTTTTGGTCTTTACAAAACCGTCAACTGCCTTGAAATCGTTGAAATATTCTGAGCCCTCCGGCACATACGGAAGCTGCCAAAGGGAAACTTTGATGCCTAAGTCTTTTAATTCCTGCAAATACGCTTTAGCATCCGGGAAACGCTCAGAGTCAAAGGTCAAATTACAGTACCAGTCGCGCTCAAACCAGAAGGTATCAAGGTGGATAACATCGCAAGGGATCTCATTTTCGCGCATCTTTCGCGCAATATCAAGCGTCTCTTCCGCTGACCAGTAGCTGATTTTGCTCTGCCAATATCCAAAGCTCCATTTTGGCGGCAATGAACCCTTGCCGGTAAGCTCTGTATAGCTCTTCAAAATCTCTTTTACGTCACCTAAAAAGACGAAATAGTCGAGGAAATTGTCTTCAAGCGCGATTTGCACATCGGTAATAGCGCGCGAACCGCACCACACGGTTATAAGTGATGAATGGTGCATAAACACGCCGTAACCGGAGGTCGTCATAAAGAACGGGATGTTTTTATAGGTGCGCGGAGTGGTAACGCCGAGCGCGTCAATCATATCGAGGTCGATTGTCTGTCCGCTCTTGTCAAGCTTGATAAATTTCTCGCCAAGCCCGTAAATAGCGGTAGATGCAGGAAGAGAAAAGTTTTCAACAGCTATGTTTTTGCCATCGTTAGTAGTGCAGATGCCGGTATTTATGGAGTCCCAGTTATTAAAATAGTCCTTTTCAGGCCCGCCGGCAGAAAATGTATATTTTCCGTCCAAAGTTTTAGCAAAAATCGCGGTTTTGTCAAAAGAGACGGTCACTTCCATCTTTGCGGTTGCAACGGTAACGCCGCTCTCGCTCTCTGTAACTTTGCCGCTGATGCTCGTTAGGTTGTCTATCATAATTGAGGTGTTTTTGGGCAAGCTCTTCTCTGAGTAGCGGACACGGAAAGCAGTGTCAGAGATTAAATCTATTCTCAAAATCCCGCTTATTTCGTCGCCAACAGACTTTTTCTCGGTAAAATCGAGGTCAGCAGAAGAGAGAGTTTTTTTGCTCTCCAAAATAGCGGTAGTCTGAAATTCTACAAAAGTATCGCCCGCTTTTAGGAATTTAGCGGACTTAACCGATTTTCGTATAATATCAGCCGGTTGTTCTATAGCGCGTGTAATCATAGTTATACTCCTTATTCAGTTTAAATTTTACATTTATTTGCCTCTTCTGTCAAGGAGTTTTCTACTGTTTTTAGTGGTTTTATTGAATAATTGAGACGAAAAAATAGCCCAACTTTAAAAGCTGAGCTATTTTTCGTTAATTTGATAATTCGTTTATACTAAACGCAATTATTTTTTCTCATAACAATCTGAACAGTAAACTGGTTTGTCACCACGTGGTAAGAATGGAACTTCAGCAGTTTTGCCGCATTCTGAACATGTTACAGAGTGCATTTCGCGTGGTCCGCCGCCTCTTCTTGATGAGTTTTTGCGGTTCTGGCGACAGCCTTGGCAACGTGTTGGTTCGTTTTCGAACCCTTTTTCTGCGTAGAATTCCTGCTCACCGGCTGTGAACATGAACTGTTCGCCGCAATCGCGGCAGGTTAATGGTTTGTCTGAGTAGCTCATTTTGCTCTCTCCTAGGTTTAGATTACATTATTTTTCGTTGTTAGAGCAAAACGTTATTTAGCTAAGAAATTGAGATCCCTAAATTAAAAATAACCGCGATAAAAAGCTTTAATTCGCCTGACTCGCCTGACCCTGTCGAAATTAATGTTTGATAAGTATAACACATTTCCACAATAAATACAACCTTTTTTTGTTTTATTTATTCTTTTTTTTTGTTTTATTTTAAGTTTTTCAACCTTTTTTGCAAAAAGCTTGGTAAAACTTAAAGATTTTTTGCGGTTTTCTTATTTTTTTGTGAGTTTAGTTAACCTTGAAGAACCTTTGCGATTTTTGACAAAAAACTTTCGAAAACCGCAAAAAATGCTTCAAAATATTATCAATTTTATTACTAATATCTTAATCAAAAAATAGGTGGAGATTTGAGAGGACTTTTTATGGTTTGATTGATATACGAAAAAAATGGGGATTTTAGGTAAGAATAAATTTGGTAAGCTTGTTTTTTGAATTGGTTAGTGGTTTTAATACACGATATTTCCGATAGCCCCGTTAGCTCTTTTTTTTCCCTTTTGTGGTGGCTCGCGCGAGCCACCACAAAAGGGGAAAAAAGAGCTAACGTAAGCTATCTTCCTAAATGGCACATCTAAAAAATCTCTCATATTTATATTGCATTTACCCCAAAAATCTGTTATAATAAGGGCATCGGAGGTTAATCTCATGAGAATACCCATATTATTCTTGTTACTTTGCGCGTTTTGCGGGTCATTATTCGCGCAAGATAATATAAAAGTGTTTTTAGATAGCGTTGAGCTTGAGAATGTACAGGCAAGGGAGATTGACGGAAATATCATGCTGCCGGCAAAGGAAGTTTTCGAAGCGGTTGGCATGGAGAATGTTTTGAGGCACAATATTCCAAATTATCAATGCCTGATAGTTGCTCATTCGTTGCAAACGATTGACTTTATAATTGGCATGCCGTTTATGGGTGTTGATTATATCCTTTATTCTTCAACTAATGCAAAACAATGGGTGAAGTTGGAGGTTGAGCCAAAGATGGCTGACAATGTGTTTTATGTATCATTGGATGTGGCTATTGGCGAAGTAATTGGTTATAAGGCAGAATGGAAGAGCGAAGAAAATAGCATTTTCTTAACACGATGTGAAGCAAAATCTTATTTCACCGTCACCGGAAAACGTACAGACAAAGAGAATAATCAAGACGATATAAAAGTGTTTTTGTATGGCGAGGAATTTGAAAACGTGCAAGCGAAAGTGATTGACGGGAACGTTATGTTGCCTGCAAAGGAAATTTTTGAGGCACTCGGCGCGAAATTTACCGTGTCAACATCAGAATATGGGAAAGAACTTTTATTCGCGGAAATCTTCAATAAAGTAATCATACTTACTGTCGGCAGTCGCGAGATGGTGTATGATACAGATATGACTATGTCGCATTCGGCTTCAATACACCGTATAACATTAAACGTCGAGCCAAGACGTGTTGATGACACGTATTTCGTTCCGCTTGACTGTATTGTTGAGGAAATTTTTAAAATAACGACTGTGTGGAATAGCGAAAAAAACAGAGTTGATATAGGATATATATCGACCGTATGAAGGCAATGAACGGTCTATAGTGGGCTTTGCATACGGTGCTTTGATAAACTTGCAACAAATAACCGGAGAAGATCAAACCGTGAACGTTGAGGAAACGGAAAATGAAAATTTATAAAATATTACCTTTATTATTGTTATTTTGTGCGTTTTGCGGGCCATTGTCAGCGCAAGATGATATAAAAGTGTTTTTGGATGGCATTGAGCTTGAGAATGTACAGGCTAGGGAGATTGATGGGCATATTATGTTGCCGGCAATTGAAACCTTTGAGGCGCTCGGTATTAAACGAACAGTTCTAGACAACCAATGTTTAACACTGGCTTATCCATCGTCGTATATAATAAATTTTGTAGCAAACAATACATATATTAATATTGAGTACAATATTGATGCTTTAACTAAAATTAAATATGGTAATTATATATAACTTTACAGTAAAACCCCTTGACAAACTGTAGAAAAAGTAGTATAATGTTAGTGTCGGTTATAAAACGAGGCATTAATATTATGATTAACAAAGATTTCAGTTCAATATTAGAGTTGTTGCAGGCTTTCCCAGATGAAGAAACTTGTATTAAGTATCTTGAAGAGTTGCGTTGGAATGGACATACTATCAGCCCATTTGATGCTGATTCAAAAGTTTATAAATGTAAAGGTAATAAATACCATTGCAAAAATACTGGTAAATATTTCAATGTAAAGACAAATACATTGTTTGATAATACAAAGATTAAACTTCCAAAATGGTTCTTGGCTATTTGGCTCGTAACTTCCCATAAAAAAGGTATCTCTTCTATGCAACTAGCTAAAGACTTGGATGTAACACAAAAAACAGCGTGGTTTATGTTACAGCGAATCAGAAAGTGCTTTAATATTGAAAATAATAACTCATTAGGCAATACCGTAGAAATAGACGAGACGTATGTTGGCGGTAAAAACAAAAATAGACATTCAAACAAAAAAGTTGAGCAGTCACAGGGAAGGAGCTCAAAAGATAAAGCACCAGTTTTAGGCATGGTTGAGAGAAAAGGAAAGCTCAATGCTTATAAAGTTACTGATGTTCAATCTAAAACACTAACTACTGAAATCATAAGAAATGTTAAGAATACAGCCAGCTTATATACCGATGAATGGGTAGGATATAAAGGTGTTTCTAAAATATATAGCCATTCAATCATAAAACACAATGAAGGGCAGTATGTAAGCGATAGAGTACATACGAATACCATTGAAGGGTTTTGGTCTTTATTAAAGCGTGGTATTGTAGGTATATATCATTTTACTTCAAAAAAACACCTTCAAAACTATATTGATGAGTTTGTATTCAGATATAATACACGGACTTGTAAAGAAGTAGAGAGGTTTGATTTGATGCTTAACAATATGGAAGTTAGAACAACATACAAGGAGTTGATTTATGGATAAGGGAAAAGAAATCATTGAAGATGGCAAAAATCTACCGACTTCACCGTTTGCTAAATATCAAGGTAATCTAAAACTAGGTAAGAATGATGTAGATTGCTATGTTTCTGATACTGGGCAAAGGCTAATAAGTATGCGTGCCACAGTCAAGGCTATTGCCAATGTAGACAATAGTGGTAGCCTGGCAGAATATCTCGGTGTGAACGCCCTAAAATCCTATATTGACGAGGAAGTTGTCCTGGCAGAACTTATTGAGTTAAACCTACCAGGAACACAATACAAGGCAAAGTGTTTAGAAGCCAGAATGTTCTTAAATGTATGTAGAGCTTATGTTAATGCTTTAAGTGATAATGCTTTAACTACTGGTAGACAGAAAGAGATAGCTATACAATGTAGTATTTTGCTTAGTGCATGTGCTGATATAGGATTAGAAGCTCTAATTGACGAGGCTACAGGCTATCAGTATGAACGTAGAGAAGACGAACTGCAAATAAAAGTACGCCTTTATATAGCAGAAGAGCTAAGAGAATGGGAGAAGATTTTTCCAGATGAATTATGGGAAGAACTGGGACGATTAACAAATTGGAAAACACCTCTTAGCAGTCGTCCTAAATGGTGGGGTAAATTAGTGATAGAACTAATCTATGATACTTTAGACCCAGACGTAGTTAAATATTTAAGAGAAAACAAACCGCCAGCAGGAGTGCAATGGCATAGGCAATTAACAGATAATTTTGGTGTTAAACAATTAGTCTCAAGGTGTTATGAAATAATTGGCATGGCAAAAACTTGTAATACTATAAATGAACTAAGGCAAAAGGTTAGGCATCATTATAAAAAAGAGCCTTTCAAACCTAATCTGCCTTTAGAGTTTTATGAAACAACATATACAAGTGATTTTAATAAAAACATGAAGAAAGCTCTTGATTTCAACCCAAAAGCTGGTGATAAATAAGCGAAGCATTCTGAGTTGATAGTTAGAAACAAATGTGGTATAATAATAGCATAAAAACAAAGTGAGGAGGGCATACACAAAATGCCTATAAGTAAATATCTTAAAGAGGTGTCGGAGAATTATGCCAGAGGTAATGCTTCAGAACATACTTATCGCCCTGCATTAAAGCAATTTATTGAATCTTTGTATAAAGATATAGTGGCGACTAATGAGCCTAAACGTATTGAATGTGGAGCTCCCGACTATGTTATCACAAAAAAAAATGATGATACCCCTATTGGGTATATAGAGGCTAAAGATGTTGGCACAAACTTAAATGATAGAAAGTATAATGAACAGTTTGGCAGATATAAAGAGAGCTTAAATAATCTCATAATAACTGACTATTTAGAGTTTGAGATTTATGAAAATGGTGTTTTTAAAACTTCTGTTAAAATAGGAGAGATTAGAGCTGGCAGAATTATACCTTTACCAGAAAACTTTGATAAATTCAAAGAAGTTTTATTGTCATTCATTTCTTATAAAGGTATGGCTATAAAATCAGCTAATAAATTAGCTGAGCTAATGGCGGGGAAAGCTAAACTGTTGAAAAAAACTTTGGTGGAAGCATTATTAAGTAATGAAAAAAATGCAGACCAAGATAAGTTAGACAATTTATTTAATTTTTTCAAAGAAGTGCTGATTGCTGACATCGATGAAAACGGATTTGCAAATATTTACGCTCAAACTATAATTTATGGTATGTTCGTGGCTCGTATAAATGACACATCTACAGAAAGTTTTACCAAAGAAGAGGCTAACACATACTTACCAAAATCTAACCCTTTTTTGCGTAATTTGTTTAATGACATAGCAGGATATAATGTAGATAAACGCATCGAATGGATTGTTAATGATTTAATTAATATGTTTTCACATGTTGATGTTAGAGAAATAGTAAAAGGCTTTGAAAGAAAATCAGAAGACCCAACCATACATTTTTACGAAACGTTTTTGGGCAAATATGACAGTAAAGAAAAAAAAGCACTTGGTGTGTTTTACACTCCAAAATCAGTTGTCAGCTTTATAGTAAAATCAGTTGACCAGATTTTAAAAACAGAGTTTGGCATAGCTGATGGCATATCAGGAACCAACACTTCCTTCGCCCCCCCCCCCCATTCTGCATCTGACCCAAAAGAAACTCATAGGG
>JGI994J12354_10000277_pt1 | contig 50572 bp, 42 predicted proteins | sample IntmicLarv3ML3BL_FD_12354 | JGI IMG/M metagenome (IMG submission 12354) | reverse complement strand
CACCTTGGAAAACTGCGCCCGCTACCAAACCAAACACTACTGCTAGTGCGATACATAACGCAAACTTTCGCCCTGTGCCTGATTTTGCTTTTTTCTCTTTTGGCGCCTTCTTTTCCTCTTTTGAAAATTTATATCTCTCGTACGTCACTGGTGCCGGAGCATCAACCTTCGGCTGTGGTATTTCCACTCTTGGTTGTGGCGCCTCTACTCTTGGTTGCGGCGCTCCCACTCTCGGTTGTGGCATCTCCACTTTTGGCTGTGGGATCTCCACTCTCGGTTGTGGCATCTCCACTTTTGGCTGTGGCATCTCCACTCTCGGTTGTTGTATCTCTACTTTTGGCTGTGGTATCTCCACTTTCGGCTGAGGCATCTCCACTTTCGGCTGTGGCGTTTCCACTTTTGCTTCTTCTATCTTTGGTAAATTCTCCATTGATTCTTTATCCCAGTTTTCGCTCATAACAGTCACCTTTCTTTCATTAGTATATATATTTACAGTTTAATCGCAAATTGTGTTTAAACTGTGTTTAAATATTTAAAAAACAGTGAAATTCTACCAATATTCCTTATTCATCGTTAAGCTCCTCACCATTTTGTGCGGTAGCATCCGATAATGCTTTCCTAGGTAGTAACCCAAATATTTGCACGCGCTTGTCAAAACTAGGGCTGGAATCAACCACGGCTTACGGCTTTGCCACAAGTATTTTGCCGTTTGTTTCACTAATTTTATTCCCTCTCCCTCAGATTTCACTCCCGCAAATGCTTCGGGATTCTCTACCTGCGAAACGGCAACATCGAAATTGCGCCTTAACTGCTCTAAGTTGCTGTAATTGTGCGAATGAATAACCCTTGCTTTCGCAGCATAAGCCACACGATACCCCGCTTTAATCAATTTAGCTGCATAAATCATATCTTCGTTGAAAATTGTTTTTCTGATAAATCCGCCCAATTTCAAATATGTCTCTCGTTCATATGCTGCACACACATTTGAGCAAAAATATGCCTTAATGCCCAACTTGTCTATGTCCGCCGCACTTTTGATTTGCGATTTTTCTGGATAGTTAAATGACCTCGTATAACTCTCAATCGTTTTACAATCTTTTTGCGGTAACTGTCTCGCATATACGGCTTTTACTCCTTGTCGATTAAAAAACTTCATCATCTCACTAAAGACCTTTTCATCAGACAAACTAACATCTTGCGTCATATAGAGAATGATATCTGTCTCCGCCTTTCTTGCTGCCTTGTCACGAGTTCCGCCATGGTCAAATTCAGATTTTCCGAGGTGTATTACTTCCACTTTTTTCGACAAATTATCGAAGATAGAATTCCAATATCTCTTATCTGTATTCATAATCAATATCTTCTCAACTTGATAATCTTGCCTATCAATTTGTTTGATTAGACGAACCAGCATCTGGCTTGGTTTGTATGTTGGTATAATGACCGTAACTGTTCTGCCCATAATTTCTCCTATCGGATTCACTTTCTATTATTCAAAAGCCGCCGCAAAAGATTAGTTTTGCGGCGGCTTCGTCATTCTAATGTTATTCTCCTTCAAGTGGCGGTATTGTTCCATCTTCTGATTCAGCTGGAATACTGTCTACGCCGTAACCACTCTTATCAATGATATAATTGCTATATTCTACTACCGTTTTAGATGGTGAATATGCCATTCCTGGATATAGGAAGTCTTGTAGTTCTACAACATTAACTTCCAAAGTAACTGGTAAGACAACATCTTCGCCAACTGCATTTTTGATATTTTCGCCAAACAAATGATGGAATGGGAATCCCACTTGACCACCTTCGGCAAAGTCGTAACTTATCATCGATACTCCCATCTTCATCATCTCTGCTGAAGTTAGGCTACTTTTAATATTCTCTGGTTGAACAATCTCATCTAATAGTTTGTTAAGTTTTAATGGTCCCGCTTTCTTAGCTTTATCTACCATCTTATCAATAACTAATCGCTGACGAGCAGCTCTTCTAAAATCAAGTCCATCGCCATAACGAATACGAGCATACGATACCGCTTGCACTCCGTTTAGGTTATAAACACCTTCTTCTTCTGGTAATGGCTCATAACTTCCACCTGTAACCTCTGATGTTCCTTTGCAATAATTATTCAGATGAATAATCTCATCCCTAGTTAGAGGCACATCATCGATACCCCCTAAGATATCAACGGCATTAACAACGGCTCCAAAGTCCACTGTTACATAATCCATGATGTTCATGTCCAGATTCCTGTTTAACATCGTTAGGAACTGTTCTGGTCCACCGATTGAATACGCCTGATTGGCTCTAGTATACTTGTCATTACCTATGTTCAGATACGTATCACGATATAGCGAAACCATCTTAACTTCTTTGTCGTCGTGGTTAATACTAACCATAATCATCGTATCACTATTCATCAAGCCCGATTCTTCACTACCATCATCTCTCGTATCAAGTCCCACCAAGGCAATGTTGGTATACCCTTTAAGCGTCTCATGGTCAAGTCCTTCGTTGACGCCAACCTGTGTCGTATCTAATCCTTGACTCGTAACACGATTAAGTGCTCCATTTATCTTGGCGTACACTAATAATGCCCCTATCAATATCAATAAGATGATAATCTCAAAAATAAAGAAACCTCGTCTCCTATGCTTCCTCTTAATTTCTTTTGTTGTGTTCCCCATTGTTATACTCCTCTTTACGCTTCCCTAATAAGCATTTTTGTTAATAAATCCCTTCAATACTGTCAAAACTAAAATCTTTATATCTAATCCTACTGTCCAGTTCTCTATATAGTATAAATCACATTCAATCCTTTTTTTGATTGATGTGTCTCCCCGATAACCATTAACCTGTGCCCAACCAGTAACTCCTGGTCGCACCTGATGCTTAATCATATAACGTGGTATTTCTTCACGGAACTTCTCAACATAAAATGGTCTCTCTGGCCTTGGCCCTACCAAACTCATGTCGCCGCGCAACACATTTATCAGTTGCGGAAACTCATCAACGCTTGTCTTTCTCAAAATCTTGCCTATCTTAGTAACTCTATCATCGCCTCTGACTGTCCATCCTTTATTACCACGTTCCTCTTCTTGGACCTCCATTGAGCGAAACTTATACATCTCAAAAGGCTTCTTATGTAGCCCCACTCGCTCTTGTTTGTAAATGAGTGGACCCTTTGATGTTGTCTTAACTAGCACCGCTGCTATTAACATAATCGGCGAGAATATAATCAAGGCACAAATCGCCCCGACGATGTCCATCGCTCGCTTGACGATGGTGTTAAATGTGTTGCTAAGTGGCACATAACGAATATTAACCACCGGCAATCCCATCAAATCTTCCGTATAAGGCTTTGTCGGAATAATGTTGTTATAATCGGGGATAAACTTTGTATGAACCCCTGATTTTTCGCACATAGAAACGATACTTTCCAAGCGGTAGTACTCATCCAGCCCCAAAGTAATCGCTATCTCGTCTAACCTATTTTGCGGTAAAATCACCATCAGGTTGGCTATCGTTCCGATTACCTTAATCCCTTTGTATGTCTTACCTGCTTCTATATTATCATCCAATATTCCGCGAACGCTATATCCCCATTGCGGATTTACTAAAATACGGTCTATATACTCTTCTGCTGCTCTACTGTATCCCACCAACAAAATATGCTTTTGGTTTAGGCCTCGCTTCCTAATATCACGTAAAATGTAGCGGATAATCATCCTAACTATTTCTTCTAAAATGATGTTCGCAAAAAAGAAAATGATAATCATCTCACGCGAGAAATATGGCTTATTGACAACAAACAAACTACTTAGGAAAACCAGTAGCCCAATTACATTGCCCTTAACGACATTGGCAAACTCAAGTCTTCTGCCTTGGACTCGCTTCGCCGTGTATAAGCCAAAAGCTGTATACAGCACCAAGTATCCAGGTATAATCAATAACAATGGTAGCATGTATTGCCCGAATGTCAAAGATTTTATCCCGCGATTAAAGATGTCTGTCTCGAATTTCAAAAACCATGACAGCCAATATGATATTCCTATCACAAGGGCATCTATAAGTACATGCAAACGGTTAAAGTATCTCTGGTTATCTCTAATCACTTGTGATCACCCCTTATACCTTTCACGATATAACTATACCTTATTATACCACATTAGGCAACAAATTTCCTTAATATATTAACCCATAGTTGTAACTGAATTCGCAAATAATTCTTCGTATTTTGGGTCTCGAAAGGGATTTTTTTGCCTTGCCTTTTTGCTTGCTTTGCTAGCGAAAAACCATTTTTAATCCCCGCAACATATTCTCGCCCAAATCCTTTGATAATGAAAAATACTGCTTTAGTGGCAAATCCCAAAATCAAAAATGGNAAGTTTATTANTATTTGCCCAATCGGCATGTTCTTGTATATCATATAAATATTATTTCGCGAAGAATATCTGATTTTGAATTGGTTGTACCTCGAACCACTAGTGCCGCTACCAACATGATACACCCTAGCGGCTGGTGCAAACCAATTTTCATATCCACTAATTAATGCTCGATACCCTATGTCAGTGTCTTCCAAATATGCAAAATGTTCTTCGTCAAACATTCCTATTTCATCCAACAAATCACGGCGATAAATTGCCGCTCCCGCACACGCCGAAAAGATTTTGCGCTCTTTTGTATAATCTTTTTCTGGCTTATCTTTGCCAAGTGCATATGCCCAACCAAAGGCATTATAAAAGTTGCCCGCATCATCAATCAAGTCTCGCTGGTTATCCTGAATCATCTTAGCCGCGCATGAAAATGCTCGCGGATGAGTCTTTATCGCTCTAACCATTTCCTCGATGAAATCGCTTGCCACCTCGGTATCGTTATTTAGCAAAATCACATACTGCGTTTTGCTATTGCTAATCCCAACATTGACCGCTTTACAAAATCCTGTGTTTTCTGGCAATCTAATCACTTCAACTTCTGGATAGCTTCCTTCAACTATCGCCAAGCTATCATCTGTTGAGCCGTTATCCACTAGAATAGTAGCAAAATCTATTTTATTTTGTTTTCGCAAACTATCAAGACATTTCCCGACAAACTCTTGACCATTGTAATTAGGAATTACGACTGTAACTTCTCGCATCTTATCTCCTGTCCTATCCTCGCAACGAATAATTCCATTTGCTAAGCGTCAGATTTTTATTGTAATATGGATCGCCCTTTTTAAGTAAATCAATCCATCTCGTTCGCATAAATTCAATCTCCCTTTGGAAGCGTCTCACCTTCTCTTCGCTGTCTTCGCTACCACGCGTCTTCGACTCATAGTGATACATCTCTACGTATGGATTATAGACTACCAAGTGGCCTGCCGCTACGGCGCGTAAGCACAAGTCAACATCATTAAATGCCACTGTCAAATTCTCATCAAACCCACTGACTTCTTCAAATACATTCTTTTTCATCATCATACAAGCTGCTGTCACAGCACTATAATTTAGCTGAATCGCCGCTTTGTGAAGATATCCCGTTCGCTTTCTCGACATATTCAAAAAGGCATGTCCTGCGATGCCACCAATACCGATAATAATCCCCGCATGCTGAATTGTATCATCTGGAAAGTATAATCTTGCGCCAACAATCCCAACGTCACTACGCTGACAATTAGCTAGCATTTTCTCAATCCAATCACCGCTAATCACCTGTACATCATTATTTAAAAACAACAAATATTCGCCCTTGGCTTCTTTTACTGCAAAATTATTAATTGCTGAATAGTTGAATTCTTCATCCCACTGCAATATCGAAATATTGCCTCTGCTCTTTAGCTCCTCGTAGCATTCAAACGTTGCCTCCTCGGTGCTGCCATTTTCAACAATCAGAATTTCAAAGTTGTCGTACGTTGAATATTCGTAAATAGAGTCAACACATTGACGCAACATTTCGCTTTCATCTTTGTTGGGAATGATAATCGAAACCAATGGATCATCAACCACTTTGTAGGTCACTTTATAAAAGCCAAAATCTTTAGTATGGCTAACTTTGCCCGTTTCGCCCTGACGCTTTAAATGCGCCTCTATGGCCCTTTTACCCGCATCAAAAGCATACATCTTACTAGCTGGGTTATCTGCCGTTGATTCTTTATGGGTTCGCCAATGGTATAAAACTTGAGGAATGTGAGCTACCTTTTTCGCCGCTTCTACACAGCGAAAGATAAAATCATAATCTTGTGCTCCATCAAATTCTTCCCTAAATCCCCCCACCTTACTTGCCAAACTGTTTCTGACTACAAAAAAATGACAAATATAATTATTGGACCGCAACAAATCAATGCTTAGATCTGGTTTGAAATGTGGTTGAAAATGTTCTGTCAAATCGGTCGTTACTTTATCTTCATCAGTATAGATGACATCAATATTTTCATCACTAGCAATTACCCTTGCCACTTCAAAAAGAGCATTGGCGCTTAATATATCGTCATGATCTAATAACCCAACGAAATCGCCTTTAGCCATCTCAAGGGCAGCGTTAGTATTAGCTGCGATCCCTTGCTTACCAGTAACATTCACATGGCGTACTCGTTGGTCTTGGCTGTATTTTTCTAGCACCTCTTGCATATCCTTATCAGCAGGGCTACCATTCGCTATACAAAGTTCCCAATTTGAATACGATTGTGCCTGCAATGATTCTATCATCTGTTCAAAAAATATCTTTGGCGTTTGATACGCTGGCACCGCCAAACTCAGCAGCGGTTGTCTTGGCAAAAAGGTATTACACTGCACTTCAAGTTCTCCTTCGGTGACACGATGCTTTTCAAACCATGGTCCATATGGCACTTCCTCTGGTTCCATCCGCTCCGAAAGGCGTACAAAAAACTCACGCACTCCATAGTGCTTTAGATAGCGAAACCCTTTTTGAATGTTATATGGTTTTATTTTTTTAAGATAGCGCAACCACTTATTCATGACTATGTTGCTCCTTTAGTTTTAAAACTCTTTAAATTTCTTGATTGCTTCGATAACTTTCTCTACATCTGCAAGTGGCAAATTATAAAATAATGGTAGCCTTAATAATCGCTCACTTTCACTGGTTGTATATACATCGTCTCCAGAGAATCTGCCAAACTTTTGCCCTGCTGGCGAAGAATGTAAGGGAATATAATGAAAAACGCCCATGATATCATTTTCTTTTAAATGAGCTATCAACTTCCCTCTTGTCTCTACATCTGATACTTTTATATAGTACATATGAGCGTTATGCAAAGCATCTTCTGGAATGACTGGGCGCTCTATCGCTTCTATCTTCTCTAAGTCCGCTAATCCCTCATGGTATAGGTTATAGATTTCATGTCGCTTATCATTAATCTTCTTTGCTTCAAGCAGTTGAGCGTACAAATATGCCGCATTCAAATCACTTGGCAAATACGATGACCCATAGCCCACCCATGTGTATTTATTAATTTGTCCACGGAAAAATTGACTTCTATTCGTTCCCTTTTCACGCAAAATTTCTGCTGCTTCTAGTTTACTATCATCACCAAAAAGTAGTGCTCCCCCTTCTCCCATCGAGTAGTTCTTGGTCTCGTGGAAGCTATAGCAACCATAATCGCCTATCGTCCCTAGGGCTTTACCCTTGTAATATGAATTCACGGCTTGAGCCGCGTCTTCAACAACAATCAGATTGTGCTTTTTGGCTATCGCCATTATCTTATCCATGTCACAAGCGACACCTGCATAATGAACTGGCACAATCACCTTAGTTCTTTTTGTAATTGCTGCTTCTATTTTATCTGCATCAATGTTCATCGTCTGTGGCTCGATATCTACAAAAACAATTTTGGCACCTTTAAGAACAAAGGCATTAGCCGTTGAGACAAACGTATATGATGGCATGATTACCTCATCTCCAGGTTCAATTTTTGTCAAAAACGCCGCCATTTCAAGGGCATGGGTACATGATGTCGTCAACAGCACTTGCGGACTTTTGTACATGTCCTTTAGCAGTTCACTACAACTCTTTGTAAATGGTCCGTCGCCACAAAGCTTGCCATTTTCCATCGCTTGCTTAACGTATTCAATTTCCGTCCCTATAACTGGGGCTCTGTTAAATTCAATCATTTTAAATGCTCCCTGTAACGTAGATAATTATCCCTATAACAATCAAGGCATTGCCAATAATCTTGCCTTTAGTAATCTTCTCTTTTAAAATCCAATGTGAAAAAACAAGCACAAAAACATAAGAAAACGAGTCTAATATTGCACCGTATTTCATCTCTACCCTTGTATAGGCGTATGTGTTGACCAGCAAAACTATCACAAATATGCCATATGCCATAATCACTCGCCAGTTTAAATATTCGAAAATCAATGCCTTATGTTCCCTATTCGCACTTTGCTTTAGCAACACTTGTGATATTGCAGTAAATAGGGTCATCCCAACCATCAATAACATAAATAGTTCATTCATACATCTGCACCACCAATACCCCCATAAATACCACTAACATACCAATGATGTTCTGAAGCGAAAGATTCTCGCGAAAAATCAGAATCGCCCACACTTGCGTCCAGATTATATAGACACTTCGATTGGCATATGCTGTACTTAAAGAAAATTTCTTGATGACCTTTTGCCAGGCAAAAGCATAGATTGCACAATTTAAAATCATCAATGTGATAAACACGTATAACATCTTTGTCATATTGGATTGCTGCCATTTTCGCAAAAATTCCCGTCAGCGAAAAGAGCAAAATATTAAGATGTAATTGGAGATAACTTTTAACTTTTCCCATGACCGTTTAAACCTTTCGCCGGTTGTCCCTCACTGTGCTGTAATCGATTGTGCTGACGCTTCATTATACCATCTACCAGTTGAAAAGGAAACCCGTTGATGGTATGATAAATCTAGCGTATTTAACGAAAACAAGCGCAACAAACGGAGGCCTTATGCATCTATATTCGATTGTCGTTCCAGTCTATAATTCTGAACCTATGTTAGAGGAATTATATGAACGCATTAAAACAGTATTTGAACAAACCATTCATCAACACTTTGAACTGATTCTTGTCGATGATGGCTCTCGTGATAATTCATTCACAGTGATGCAACAACTACGCGCCAAAGATAGGCGTGTCAAAATTATTCAAATGGCTAAGAATTTCGGGCAACACCCTGCCATTTTATGTGGTTTTTCTTACGTCAAGGGCGACTTTGTTGTCACTATGGATGACGATTTACAGCACCCTCCTGAAGAATTACCAAAACTTATTGATGTCATGAATGAACGTGATGATGTCGATGTTATTTTGGCAAAATATAAAGGTCGCCAGCATAACTTTATTCGTCGCCTAGGCACACGTCTGTCTGTCTATGCTACTTCAAAAATGCTTAAAAAAGACCCTGAATTAGAAATCACTAGTTTTAGATTGATGCGTCGCTTTATCGTTGATGCCCTTCTAGAAACTGATACATATTTACCTCAAATTGGTAATTTGCTGGTGCAAACTTCAAACCGCATAATCAATGTACCCGTGCGACACGAAGCACGCGCACACGGTAAAAGCGGTTACCCGTTTACAAAGCTAGTAAAAGATTTAGTCTTTGATATAACTAATCACTCCGCCTTTCCACTGATTCTTGTTCGCAATATCGGACTGCTGGGATTTTCAGTAAGCTTTTTACTGGGACTTTTCTATCTGATTCGTTACTTCATTTCGGGTTCCTCAGTACAAGGTTGGACTTCGATGATTTTGGTTATGTTAGCAGGCTTTAGTCTGACACTATTTTCACTTGGTGTCATTGGTATGTATTTGATGAATATCTTGCACGAAGCTCGCAAGTTACCAAACTACACTATTCGTCAAAAAGATTGTGATTAGAAGGAGATCCTTATGGAAATTGGCGGTTATCTTGGGCTTGAGTCATTAACAAACAGTCCTTATTATCCTGACCTTGTAGCTTTGAATTTGGGGCGTACTGCCCTAACTTACCTACTAGAGGCGCTTAAAGTTAAAACCCTTTTTGTGCCTTATTTTCTGTGTGATTCAGTAACCGATAAGTGTGTTCAGGCAGGCATCCATCTCTCATACTATCATGTCAGCGAGAATCTCAACCCTCTCCTAGATGAATTACTTGTTGATGGTGCTCTTCCAAAGGATACTTATCTCTTACTGGTTAATCACTATGGACAATTAACCGATGACAAAATCTCAAACTTCAAAGATAAATATAATCGCATTATCGTAGATAACACTCACAGCTTTTTCCAAAAACCGCTAGAAAATGTGCCAACTTTTTATTCATGCCGCAAATTTTTAGGCGTTAGCGATGGTGCTTATCTATATAGTGACGTCGCCTTGCCGGCCGTTGACACTCGCGATATTTCTAAAGATAGAATGTCACATATCTTGGGGCGTTTTGAAGGTAATGCCAGCGAATATTATAATGCTATGCTCCAAAATGCTGAAACCTTTGCTGACGAACCAGTCAAAACCATGTCTCTCTTAACATCAAATATCCTCGGAGCGATTGACTATGACAATGTACGTACCTCTAGAAATGCTAATTACCGCACCCTTGACGCTAGTTTGGGTGCATACAATACTCTATCTTTTATCGACCCAGATGGTCCTTTGGCTTACCCCTTTTTCCATCCGGAAGCGATGACGATTAGAAAGAGTTTAGCAAGCATTGGTATCTACGTTCCGACTTATTGGTCAAATGTCATCGAGTCTATGGATGAGGACAGCGTAGAATATCAATATGCTGCTAACATTTTGGCGTTACCCGTCGACCAGCGCTATGGTGATGATGAAATGAACGCTATTGCCGATGCAGTTATTGCGTTGGTATAGGAGGGCTTATGAACGAAACCCAAAAACGAATTCTAATTCTTGGTTCGCTAGACGAATTTTGCCAGCTAGTACAAATGGCTAGAAAGCGTAACCTCTATACTATTGTTTGCGATGTCAATACCAAAGGCCCTGCCAAGAAATTAGCTCACCAATCACTAGATATTGATGTTCGTGAAATTGATAAAATCGCTGACATCTGCCGCATTAAACGCGTGGACTATATCGTTACATCATTTTCCGACTTATTGTTTGAGTGCATGGTTAAGATAGCTGATAAGGCTAGTCTGCCTTGCTACATGACGCCATCGCAATTACCTTATTATCGTGACAAAGCCGTCATGAAGCGTACTTTAGCCACACTTAATATTCCCACACCAAAAAACCTTCTTTTAGAAGAAGGTTTCGATAGCACTGCACTCACTTCCTTAAAATTCCCTGTCGTTACAAAACCTTTAGACCTTTATGGCTCTCGCGGAGTATTTGTTATCGACAATCCTTCACAGGTGCGTACCTACTTTGACAAAGTTATAAAGAACTATGGCGTCACAAAGCTCCTCTTAGAAGAGTACAATGAAGGCTTGGAATTCAATATGATGACTTGGGTGTTAGACGGCGAAATACAGGTTTTAAGTATTGCCGATAGAGAGAAGAGTCCTGCCGCCGAAGATGAAGTTCCCTATGGCTCAAGAAATGTTTACCCTTCCGCGAAAATGGACGAAGTCTATGACGATGCCAAAGATATTCTAGCACGTTACATCGCTAAGACTGGCCAAAGCAATGGTCCTTTATCAATGCAATTTTTCTATTCTCCTAAAGAGGGCCTTCAAGTCGGCGAAATTGCTGGTCGCTTTTTTGGTTATGAACATGAACTTTTAGAATACTGTAGCGGCTTATCTATCGAACAGTTGTTATTGGATTCATTGGAAAATCCGCAACAACTAAAAACAGCCTTGAAAAACCATAATCCGTTTTTCAAAACTGTTAGTGCCGTTCTCTATTTTCAAGCTCATGACGGAATTATCGCCGCACAAACTGATACTTTATCTAACTTCTGTGCAACACATGTCAAAAAGTTCCAATTATTTTATAATGTTGGTGAACCTATCGCTATGCCTGGCTCTCATCCATATGCCGCTCGCATCTACGTTAATGCCGATAGCCGCACCGAAATAGACGATATCTCCGAACAGATAATCAATGAACTTAGCATTACCGATAAGGATGGTCGCGAGTTGCTCTTTCGTAACAAACTTTGATTATCCTAACCCCAATACTGTGGTGCAAACACAAAAAGATATGTATACATTGCGCCAGTCGCCAAAAGTGCTGATGCTCCATAGTAAAAATATTTTCGAATCTTTTCATTTTTAACAAAGCAATCTAATATTCTTTCATAACCCCACGTCACGAAATACATTAAGGGGATTAACGCTGGCAACAAGTAGCGTCCCTGTGCTTGAAATTCGTTGAAATATGCATAGTATACCAACAACACTGCTGGTGCTACTATCGCGCCTACCATGCACCATCTGAAAATCGTCCCGCTATTCCACCTAGCTTCCTTTTTCACTACTCTAATGCGAATACTCTCTTCACCTACTGGTCTTATTCTCTTATGGATAAGCACTCGATTCAAATAGAAAAATCCCTTTTTTGCGCCTAGCAAAACGCCAATTATGCCAATACCTATGAACATTATGTAAACTTTGCTCAATATCTCTGGCATGAAGACATTCATATATCCGAAGGTTCCGACAAAGCTAATGGCCACTGTCATAACCCAGTTGTTCTGCCACTCTCCCGGCACGTAAAATAGCATATCCCACGGAGTCATCCCCGTTTTCGCTACAATCCATCGATTCGATGGTCTAAATAGTTCTTGCGCGTATTGTTCGGCATACTGTGATGATGTTGCCATTCCTAGAAAATCGCCATCATAGATAATATAACTTCTTACGAACCACCATCCTGCCAATACCAAAACAATTCCTATGATTATCCCACCATATTTAAATAGCTTCTGCCAATCCCACTTCTTAGCTTGGCACATCAACATCGTGATAACAAAAAATACTACGCTACACAGAATCACTCCGTAAGCATTGTAATATGATAAAATACATACCGATATTCCGATTGCTATCCCTATACAAGTTTTGATTTCCCAGCCATCTTGCATCGCCCGTGCCCACATCAAAATGATTAAGGCCGTCGAAAATATTGCCAGTCCATCATTGTTGATATAAGAAAATATAAAGAGTGTCCCTGGCAATAGCAACACTAATACAGCAAATAATATCTTGGCTTTATCCTTGAATAGACGCTTCCCAATTCTTACCGTCAAAAATGCTGTTGCCGTTCCTAGGAAAACATTTACCATTCTAGCGGCAATAAAGAAAGCCTCTTTGTTATCTGTGAAAAGGCTCGTTATCTTGACAAATACGGCCGATATAATGCTAGATAAAATCGGATTAAAGGCATAGGAAATTCCCCACAAGTGATGTCGTATCTCGGCATCACCACCGTGAGGGAGGCTTGTGTGCTTAACCAAATATTCGATAACTTGATATCGCATTTGCTCATCTGGCGAGACATTAAATGGTTGAATCACCATCCATGCCATTATAAACAAGAAGACGCCACCGCAAAATCCCAATTCTCGATAAAGTGCTTTTTTCTTTGCCTCCATAATGCTCCTAACTATTTATGACAAATAATTTCCAAATACCTCGTCAACGCATCTTGCCATGATGGCAGGCGTTTAAATCCATTTGTTTCTAACTTATCTTTGTTCATTCGGCTGTTGCTTGGTCTTTTGGCTTTCGCCTTAAACTCCTCGCTGCTGACTGGTGTTACCACCATTGGCACGTTCGCTTGTCTAAAAATCTCCACCGCAAAATCATACCAAGAGCATATCCCTTCATTCGTCGCATGATAAATTCCATACTTGTCTGTTTCAACCATATCTACCAGTAACACTGCCAAATCATAAGTATATGTCGGCGATCCGATTTGATCATTAACCACCGTCAAGCTATCTCGCGTCTCAGCTAAACTCAGCATCGTTTTGATGAAGTTCTTACCATTAACTCCGAACACCCATGCAATTCGAACAATAAAGTACTTTTCCAAATTATTGATAACTGCCAATTCGCCTTCGTATTTGGTCTGACCATAGACACTTTGAGGATTTTGCTTATCCTCTGGTTCCCACGGCTGCTCTCCTTCACCATCAAAGACATAGTCTGTGCTTATGTAAACCATTTTGATATCTAGTTCTTTACAAACTTTGGCAATATTTTCCGTCCCCGTCGCATTGACTTTGCGACAAATCTCTTCGTTGTCTTCGGCGGCATCAACTGCCGTATATGCTGCACAATGAATAACCGCATCAACCTTTGCTGCGGTAATATCTCTTGTCACTGCCTCAGCATCTGTGATATCCATTTCTTCGATGTCTACCCCGATTGCCTCATGTCCACGCTTTTCCAGTTCATTTACAACGTCATATCCTAACTGTCCTCGAACTCCCGTTACCAACACTTTCATATCTTAATCTCCTTTTTCAATTCCCTAATCCACAAGAATATTCGCACTTTTCCGTCAGCTAATTACTTACAATCTCCTTAAAGAGAAATCCTGACTTTCAAGCGTTAAATTTGGATTATAAAAGGGGTCTCCATCCCGTAATATCTCTGGCCATCGCTTCTCAAATGTTTCGATTTCTTGATTGAATCTCGCCACTTTCTCAGGAGTGTCTTCAAGTCCGCGCGACTTCGATTCATAATGATATAGTTCAACATATGGATTGTATACTACCAACTTGCCATATTCACGAACCTTTAAACAAAAATCAATATCATTAAATGCTACTGCTAACTCCTCAGTAAATCCTCCCACTGCATCAAAAACAGAACGCTTAACCATCATACAAGCAGCTGTTACCGCACTATAATCTTGTGCGCAGATGATTCTATGGCAATATCCCGTGTGTCCTCTTTGTTGTTGCACAAAACAGTGTCCCGCAATACCGCCAAAGCCTACAACTACTCCTGCATGTTGAATAGTGTCGTCCTCATAATAGAGTCTGGCACCAACCACTCCAACATCTTCCCTCATACAATATCCTAACAGCTCTTCAATACAATCTTCATTGATTAGTTCAACATCGTTGTTAAGCAACCACAAATATTCACCTTTAGCGTGCTTCGCCCCGAAGTTATTGATTGCCGAATAATTGAAAACATCTTCCCAATAGACCACTTTCACTTTAGGATTGCTCGCCTCAAGCTCTTTGTAATAAGCGAATGTACTATCCTCGGTGCTGTTATTTTCAACGATAATATACTCATAGTTCTTATACGTTGCCTTCTCTTCAATCGAACCAATGCAACGTGCTAAGTCATCGATATGATCCTTGTTTGGAATAACAATCGAAATAAGTGGATCATGGTCTCTGATAAATTCCGTACGGTAAAGTCCTAGGTATTCACCTTTATTCACTTTTGCCTTCACGCCAATACGGTCATAGTGGACTTGCACTGCCCTTTGTCCTGCATCGAAAGCATACAACTTGCTCTCAGGATTTTCTGAAGTCGAATCTTCGTGACTCCGCCAGTGATATAGGATTTTGGGGATATGATAAATCGATGTTGTTGATTCTATGCATCGCAAAATAAAATCATAATCCTGTGCTCCATCGAACTCACTTCGCAATCCACCAACTTGTTCTATCACCTCTCGCTTTACAACAAATAAATGGCAAATATAATTCACCGTACATAGCAAGTCAATGTTGAAATCTGGTTTAAAATGTGGCTGGAAGAATTTGTTACCATCCATCGTCATCTTATCTTCATCTGAATACATGACTTGAATCTTAGGATTGTTGTTGATTGCTTTTGCACATTCATATAAAGCGTTCGCCGTAAGCTCATCATCGTGGTCAGCAAAAACGATATAATCCCCTGTTGCTATCTTGATTGCGGCATTGGTATTTTCAGATATTTTAAGCGCTTCTTCGTTAGTCACAACGCAAATTCTCTCATCTGCCGCCGTATATTCCGCAAGCCTTTCGGTGAGTGGCGAATTCGCACCACTTCCATCTGACAAGCATAATTCCCAGTTGGTATATGTTTGCTCTTGCATTGACTCAATCAAGCGCTTCAAGTATTTCTCTGGTGTTTTATAAAGCGGTACCACCACGCTAAACTTAGGCGAAATCGCAAATACTTCTTTTCTTTGGCGGTCTAATTCAGCCTTATTCGGCATATGTTTAACAAACCACTTGCCATATACAACTGCCGCCTTCTTGCGATTAACCATCTTGTCAAATACCTTGGCACCTAATGCACTAGCTCCATGGGTTCGCATATAGCGCATACCCTTAGTACATTTGCTTGCTAATTTCTCGCTCATTATCTTAATCTTGTCCATGCTGATATTATGAACAGCTTCACACCCTTCAGTAGCAAAAATCAGCTTCAAGTTTTTTGTTTTGATATTACGAATGTCAATGAAGAACCCACACTTTTGCTCGATTTCAAATTCTTTATACATCTGCGCCACATCGACACGGTTATTCATCTGTATCTCACAAGGAATTCCATTCCCCATCTCATCCTCCACTCTAATCGACACTGGCGTTTTGAAAGTCGCCCATCCACGAATAGTGCAGGTATTATTGCTCACATCTTGATTAACCTCTTCCAAGAAGTAGTAGGGCTTCCCTTGCCTTTTACACAACTCCGCCACCGAATATGAAAACCACTTTATTCTTTTTTGTCCATTCGTTGCGTAAATTCGAAGCGTTCGATATCTACTTAGATTGGCTGGCAAGTCAAGTACCATTGTGATGTTCTCGCCCTTTGCTAAATCCAAATTTTCAAACCGCTCCATCGCACTGATTAATTCCCACGCCTCGATAGATGCTGGTACCTTTTCACCGTCTAATAAGGCATCCACTTGATATTCCTTAGGCCAATTTCCTTGCAAAATATATTTTCTCTCGTCAAGCAAGTCAAACCGTTCTCTTTTTACCTCAAATATTTCTCTTTGCATACTTTCCTCCAAAAGAAAATCAATCTATGTCATCCCAAAGTGAAATACTGTCCACTTTCTTTTTAAGCAACATCTGAAAAGCTCGCGTGTTCTCGATATAAGCTAGCTTGTCCCTAAGCAACTGATTCTCTCTTTGACAAGGGCTTTTGCAATATCTATCTTTTGTTCTTCCACTAGGTGCGTCAAACGTCCCTCTTCAGACTGCATAAATACCTGCAACTTCTCTTTGTATGGATTCATATAACTTTGATAATTTTCTAAATTAGCAAACAACACTTCAAATTCAAAAGCTATCCTATCAAACTTCTCTTCTCCATCAAGCGGTATCAATATCTGCGGATCATTCGTTTCGAAAATCCAGATGTTATCTTTTCCGCACATGCCGTTATGCATCACATCTTCAATCTTAATCGACTCTTTTTTCCCTTGCCTCTCGCCAAAGAACTTCCGCACCTTTATCACTGTTGTTCCATCAAGCGGGTCGATTCTAACCTCTTTAATATTAGAGTCTTTCGCCAATTCTATATCTAGGTTAATAACACGGCTTTCGTCAACGTCCACTGCTATAATACACGACTCTTTCGAATACCCTTTGCCTAGATCAACAAACACTTGCGCCTGCCCTGATATATCCGTACTTACCGTACTATGATTATCACTCGGCTTCACATAATTGGTAAGAATCTTATCATACGACCTATCGCCCTCGTTTATGTAGTCTATAAAAGCACCGTTCATACTTTCATATACCACGATATCCTCTTTAGAAATTTCAAAAAAGTCATATACTTCTGATATCGTTATGAAGCTTTCTAGCAATGTCTGGCTTCTTACGAAAAGCGCCTTTACTGCTCGAAAATAAACGAACTTTATCGGAACTAAAAAGTCAAACATCCACTCATAATCAATGATGCTCGTCTGACCATCTAAGCTTTCAATTATATTGTCAAAACTCAAATCAATATTTAACTTACTTGCTGCCACGATTCCCTCTTGCTCTTTAGCTTCACCAAAAATCTGCAAAAACAAATCGCTCATCACAAAAGAGCTTGTCTCACCTGATGATTTCACAAGATTTTCTTTGTATTTCCCCAATATTCGGTAGAACTCTTCTTTGTCTCGGTTCGAAGCCGTCACCAACAATGCATCGTAATAACTTTCACCAGTCACAAAAGGAAAGCGTAAAACGTCGCCATCCATTTGACACTCTACGTACATTGGCACGTTTTCTTTAGCACAATATAAGTAATTGTCGTAGATATCCTTGATATGCTCTTTTCCTACTTGGCAAATGGCACTTTTCGTGACGTACTTCTTTTGGCTTTCATCTTGAAATATCGCCGTTTCTATCTGAAATTTTGGTTGTCGCTCACGCGTCAATTTTGAATATATTTTCTTCATTAATCTTGCCCCTTTTATTTATCAAACGCCTCTACAAAAAATGAATTTGAGAAAAACGGAAATTGTTCTGCTTTGACCAGTTCCCCAAATACCGTTGTTTCATCAAACAAATGCATCCTGCTATTGTCAAACGTTTCCCTTGGATAAATCAAATCCTCCGCTTTTGGCAAGTTGTCATCTGAAAATATCTGCTTAGGGAATTTATAATCAGGAAATGGATAATAAAATATCGCCTCAGTAAATCCCGCGCCCTTTACTATTTCTTCCAGCTCGTTTTTGGCAAACGTTCTTACTTGACTCTCGGTTCCTTGGTAGCCTTTTAGCCCATCAAAGTATTCTCCCGTATGGTCTTCTCTTGCTCCTGCCCAGTATTTTAAACCAAATTTGTTTTCGATGGCGATTAGGATTTTGCCACCTGGGTTTAATAACTTCTTTATCTTTTGCAAGAAAACTTCAAATGGATTCTCGCCTTCTGTGTAATAATTGGCATATTCTAACACGCCAATTAGTGTAATATAATCAAATTTTTGCTCGAAAACAATATCGTTAAAATTGCCGACCATAATTTCCAAATTATCAAATTCTTTGTTGCGATTAGCATTAATAAGGGAGCGTCTTTTTGATAAATCGTTGCAAGTAACTGTTTTTGCCTTTCGACATAAAACTCCCGTAATAGCCCCACAACCAGAGCCTACTTCCAAAATATTCGCATCCTTTTTAAACGGATACCACTCTAGGATATTTTGACGCACTGGCGATAGGTGATACAAGATAGGCCACCTGTCATCATTTTTAAGGATTTCGATAATGTCATCTTGGTTCTCTACTAAATCCAGTAAAACATCTTCAATATCCCCGTCGCTATATTCGTCGTTTCCCTTATAAAATTGATAGTTTAAAACTACATTTCCGATTTTTTCTTTCATTATTCGCTCTCCGTTGCAACTTCTTCTAAAACAGTCTCGATATCTGCTATAAATCCAAAGACGTCTTCGTTTTCACAATACTCTTTATTCCCAATCACGAATTCTGACACCGGTTTATAATCGTCACAAATCGCCTCTAATGTATGGGCGATATTCTCAGGATTGCTAACCTCAAGTGAAACAATATGGTCATTAAAATTCTTTAGATCTTTGTTGGCGAAAGTGTTGGTAATTACTTTCACCCCAAACACTGACATCTCCAGTGGCGGGTAACTTGGATGCGGTGATGCCATCAAAGATATCCCAGCATACGACTCTTGTAGTACCTTGCCATATTCTGCAAGCGACAACTTGCCTAGCGATTCTAACATCACGCCTTTGCCTAATTCAATCGGCTCGTGCTCCTCGCCCGCCGATATAATTCGCCATTCTTCTATCCCACTTTGCAAATAAACCCATTGTTTAAGCGCCTCTACTATTAGCAAAAAGGCATTACGCTTCGTACTTGGGCGACCATATATCAAAATTTGCTTTTTCTTAGTTATGCTTTCCGGCAGGCTGTATAACACTTCTTTTAGGCTACTATTAAGTACTGGCTCGAAAGCATATTCCTTAAAAAAGTGGTATCCGTTATTATTGAAATATTCCTGTAACAGCTTTGTGTTAAAGATAGCTATTTGCTTTCTTTTTACTTTGTATGTTGCCTCTGCCAAAAGGTAATGGCTTGACCATGGATAAAACCCTGGTTCATAATCTTGAATAAAGTATATAAACGGATTAACGTTAATGCCATTTTCTTTTTCCCAAACAGTAAATGCTGCCCCCGCACAGTGAGCGGTCCACCAGCCTGTGAAGATGAAGTAATCACGCTCGGAAACGGGGATTCCATATGGCTTTCTGTCACTATATGAAAGGATTTGCGCCGCTTCTTCACAATCATCTTTTGCCTCCACAAAAGTATACTCTGGTTCATAAATGCTAATGGCTTCAGGCGCTGGCTTGGCATCAACCAAGATGATACGCTTATCGTATCCAAGCCTTGTTGCCATTTCCTCATAAAATCTAATTGCCGTTGAAATCCCTCCAAAAACATGCTCTGGATTTATCGACGGCAAGAAAATATTAATCCTCTTTTTGGTTCTTTTAGTCGCCCGAAAATAGTAAGGGTTAATTTCAGCAATAGTTGTTTCTTCGATATTCAATTTATCATTTTCATAACCTGCCATACTCTTAACCAATCCTCCCTCTGTTATCTTTGTCATCTCATTATCGGCGCTGATATTCTACTTTGGAGTCCAAATCGCAATATCCTACGGTTATCTTATCCGCCAATACTTGAAGGTTACAAATATCATACAAACGGTGATAAACTACTAAGTTATCATCTTCGTACCCTGTACAACCGAGCTGCAACAGGTATTGTCCGCCTTGCAAAATCATCTTTTGGGTAAAGGCTATTTCAATTTCTTCGCCAGCTGCTACTGTTCCCGTCTCAATATTTTCAATGATTGTATTAGTTCCACATAATTCGTTGCCTTTTAAATCTTTAATTGAAAATGCGAAAATAGGATTTGGAATTTGAACGTTGAACTTTACTTTTATCTTTAAGGTGAACTCTTCTAACTTATAAATAGTATTAGAAATCTTTCCCTGCTTGTCAAAAATTCCAAAGTCAATAATCTCAGCCCGCTCATCGCCATAGCTTTGAACTTGTGGATTAATCAACATATATTGCTTCCACAGCATCGCACTGTCACCTTGTGTCCCTTGTTCACTTTCTTCGGCGAGCGCATCTGCCATAATCTCTTCTTTTGTTAAGTCCTTTTGTGATAGCTGCCCCACTAAGACTTTTTTAAACAAATCAATCATCTCTCGCGGCTGTCCTTCGGCTATTTTCTCGCCTTTATTTAACAACACCACACGGTCGCAATATTTATTGACGCTTCCCAAGTCATGACTTACAAACAGTAGGGTCTTACCCATCTTCTTAAATTCTTCGAACTTATGGTAGCATTTGGATTGGAAAAATACATCTCCAACCGAAAGTGCTTCATCTACAATCAAGATATCTGGTTCTATATTAATCGCCACTGCAAAGGCTAGCCTAACAAACATTCCGCTTGAATAGGTCTTGACTGGCTGATAAATAAAATCTCCGATATCCGCAAAATTCAAAATCGCCTCTAGTTTGGCATCGATTTCTTCCTTGGAAAATCCAATCATCGTACCGTTTAGATAGACATTTTCAAGCCCTGAGTACTCCATGTTAAAACCCGCACCTAGTTCAAGTAATGCCGATATTCGTCCATTGACTGAAACTTCGCCGCTTGTTTGGTTTAGAACACCGGTTATAATTTTAAGGATTGTTGACTTGCCCGCTCCATTAGTCCCAATGATACCCAAAGTCTCGCCTTTGTTAATCTCAAAAGATACGTCGTTAAGAGCAAAATGCTCACGGTAATTTTTCGCTTTTGATAGGCCCAACGACTCCTTTAAACGGTCGATAGGCTTATCATATAATTTATACATTTTACTAACATGTTCTACTGAAATTGCAACTTCTGACATATCTAACCTCTTTCGCTAAAACCTCTATCTAAAGTACATCTGCAAAATGAACTTTCAATCGTTTGAAAATCAAAGCTCCGCCCGCAAATAGCATAATCGTTATTCCCCAAAAATAAAGCCCTAACTGCCATCGCTCCCAGAACCAAATCTTATCAAGAATCGCATCACGATACCCTGTCACTACATAGTACAGCGGATTTAATTTAATAATATTTAGAACTACTGGGTGATTCTCCATTTGCTCTATCTTCCACATGATTGGTGTAAGCCAAATCCCCACCTGCAAGGCAATCCCAATAATTTGAGTTAAGTCTCTAAAGAATATCACTATTGCACTCGTGGCGTAAGCAAGCCCAAGCGTAAAAACAAACACACAAATAACATAGTAAAAGATTTGCAGTGTATAAATACTTGGCCAATAGCCATAAAGTGAACATAAGAAAATTGTGAAAATTGTGAAAAAGACATGCACAAATAATGCTGAGATAATCTTAACGATTGGTAAAACACTGATTTTGAAGACCACTTTCTTGACCAAATAGCTGTATTCTAGCAAAGCATTTGTTCCACCATTTAGCGCATCCGAAAAGAAAAACCATGGAACAATCCCGGCAACTAGATAGAGCAAAAACGGGTATGTTCCTGGTGACGGCGTCTTAAATCCCACCTCAAAAACAAACCAGTATACTAGCACTGTAATCACTGGTTGAACAAACGCCCAGATGATTCCCAAATAAGAGCCAGCATACCTTGTTTTAAAATCATTTCTAGCCAACGAAAAAATCAGGCGACGGTTTTCAAATAATTCTCTGGGCAATCCCAGTATTTTCTCTTTCATAAATTAACTCCAGTACTTCTTCTATTTCAACTCTTTGATACTACCCCAGTTTTGGTCCTTTTCTGAGATAGTCAATTCCATATCTTTAGGAATTGGCCATTCTATGCCAATCTCTTCATCATTCCATAAAAGCCCGCCTTCGTCATTGGCATGATAGAAATCAGTACACTTATACGCAAATTCTGCCGACTTGGAAAGTACCACGAAGCCGTGGGCAAAATTCTTAGGAATGAAAAATTGCTTTTTGTTTTCCGCCGAAAGAATTACCCCATACCATTTTCCGTATGTTGCTGAACCTTCTCGTAAGTCCACTGCCACATCAAAAACTTTGCCACTAACTACTCGCACCAGTTTGTCCTGCGGATAATTGATTTGAAAATGAAGTCCACGCAAAACGCCCTCGGTTGAGCTCGATTGATTGTCCTGAACAAACTTCTCATCAATTCCGGCAGCCGCATAGTCGTTATAATTATATGTCTCCATAAAATATCCACGTTCATCACCAAACACCGTTGGAGTAATTACCTTTAGTCCTTCGATTTCACATGTTTCTACTGTTATTTTCCCCATGGTAGTCCTTTCTCATAGTCCATTAGCAACATCTACTAGGTATTGTCCGTACTCTGTTTTGATAAGTGGCTTAGACAATTCTAATAGCTGTTCTTTGCTGATGAAGCCGCGTTTGTATGCAATCTCTTCGATACATGAGATATATAACCCTTGGCGATTCTGAAATGCCTCAACAAAATTAGCTGCTTGCAAAAGCATGTCTTGACTTCCTGTATCAAGCCAAGCAAACCCACGGCCAAGAGTCTCAACCATTAATGTTCCTCGTCTTAGATATTCNTTATTTACCGAAGTTATTTCGATTTCTCCACGCGCTGATGGTTTGACATTTTTGGCAATCTCAACTACGTCATTGTCATAAAAATAAAGTCCTGGAACGGCGTAATTCGACTTAGGCTTGGCTGGCTTTTCTTCAATCGAAAGCGCCTTCCCCTCTTCATCAAACTCCACTACCCCGTATTCTCTTGGATCTTTAACATAATAACCAAAGATAGTCGCTCCACTCTTACGCTCAGCTGCTTGCTGCAACACTCTTGAGAAGCTTTGTCCGTAGAAGATGTTATCGCCAAGTACTAGCGCCACGCTATCGCTACCAATAAAGTCGGCACCAACGATAAACGCATCAGCAAGTCCTCTTGGCTCTGTCTGAACTTTGTATTCAAATCTCATCCCTAGCTGCTCACCGCTGCCAAGCAAGTCCTCGAATACCGGCAAATCTCTTGGCGTAGAAATGATAAGCACCTCTCTAATCCCCGCCAACATTAAAGTTGACAATGGATAATAAATCATTGGCTTGTCGTAAACTGGCATGATTTGCTTTGAAATAGCTTTTGTTAGGGGGTAAAGTCTCGTCCCCGCTCCTCCTGCTAAAATAATCCCTTTCATCCTCGTACCTCTCTTTGCTCTTGGTATTTTAATATCCTCATCAATGTGAAAACCAGCAGTACCACTTGGATACTGCTGTTCCGTTTATTTATACATATCGTTATAATATTTTTGATAATCACCACTGGTAACATGTTTCATCCAGTCTTCATTTTCAAAATACCACTTTATCGTCAATCGTATTCCCTCTTTGAACATCGTCTCTGGTTCCCAGCCTAATTCTTCGCGAATCTTGTCAGGTGCTATCGCATATCTGCGGTCATGCCCCTTACGGTCTTCAACATAAGTAATCAAGTCAGTACTAACCAACTCTTTACGAGGATCTCCCTCTTCTAACATATCTTGCAATGTTTCCAGAATAATATTGATAATCTCAATGTTTTGTTTCTCGTTGTGTCCACCGATATTATAAGTCTCAAACAAACGTCCTTTTTCATGAACCATGTCAATGCCCTTAGCATGGTCAGCGACATACAACCAGTCACGGACATTCTTGCCATCACCATACACTGGTAATTTCTTGCCTTGCAGTGCGTTGTTGATGATAAGTGGTATCAACTTCTCTGGGAATTGGTATGGACCATAGTTGTTACTGCAATTTGTGATATTGGCTGGAAATTTGTATGTGTCCATATATGACCTAACTAACATATCCGAAGATGCCTTACTAGCCGAATATGGGCTATGCGGATCATACGGAGTTGTTTCATAAAAATATTCGCCCTCTTCTTCTAATGAACCATATACTTCATCAGTCGATACATGCAAGAATTTTTTATCCTCTTTGAAGCTGCCATCAGCTAGTTCCCAAGCTGCCTTTGCCGCATTTAACATAACTAGCGTACCTAGCACATTAGTCCTTACAAATACTTCTGGATTCTTGATGCTTCTATCAACGTGACTTTCCGCTGCAAAATGCGAAACCCTATCTATCTCGTTCTCGGCAAAAATCTTTTCAATAGCTTCACTATCACAAATATCTGCCTTAATAAACGTATAATTTTCACGCTCTTCTACTGATTTTAAATTCTCAAGATTGCCTGCGTAAGTCAAGTCGTCAACATTGATAATTCGTATATCGTTATCGTACTTTTTGAACATGTAATGAATGTAGTTAGAGCCGATAAATCCCGCTCCACCTGTTACCAAATATGTCTTCAATGGCTAACCCTCCATTTTCTCTTTTACTCTAAAATAGTATACCATTATGTTATATATTATTCAACTTTCCCGTTAAAAGGTATTTACGATTATTGAGCCATAAACACTCACCATCAGTATCGTAATTGAAGCTGCCGTAATCAACGCACAATCAAGGCGTTCCTTCAAGATACCGCAAAGCTTTTTGCTTCCCAATGCCAAGCACAAGAACATCGTTACTGGCAAATAATATCTTCCTTGAACTCCCCTAATCACTTCATTTCGAAGTGGCGTAAATCCAACATACAATGCTGTCCAAATCAAACACATCATCGCAAAGGCTATTGTTGCAATGATAATCTTATGCGACCTTCGTATCTTTGCCCCATATTGTCCAACACCATCCGTTAAGGCGGTATATATACAAGTTATTCCTATCGGAATACTAAAATCGAAAAACCTAAGATGTCCCATTCGCCCAAGCCCTTGGCTACCAAAGCAATAACTCATGAATGTTTTGCCAATACTTGATAGTAATAATTTGGTGTATCTCCATGGATATTCAAAAATGTACCTTAATTGTTCTCCGGCATTCGTATCGCCTCCGCGCGGGTCTCCCGCAAGCGCTGGGTTTAATACTGGTTCTACCACAAAAGTAGATGTCATCGTCAAAAATGCTGTTGCCACAATTCCTTTGAAAATATACTTTTCTTTCCTACTCCTAAACTTACTCGCCGGGAAAAATAGTGCCAGCAAAATCATCGGAATGTAAACTGGTTTAGGGAAAACTAGCAAAGATAAATGCACCCACAAATATCGCACAGTTCTTATAAGAAATAGGCCTGTCCTTGGCCGTCAACTCCTCAATTAGATAAGCAATTCCTAAAAACGAAAAAGCGGTAACGGTAGAATCACAAGTATAGGTGACCGCCGAAAATATCGTCGTCGGCATCAGTGCCAAAACCAACATAATCCGTTTGCCAACGGGGATATGCCTAATCGCCAAAAATATTACTAGGCAATACATTATCAAGTTCCCCAATCTTCCCAACATAAAAATTGTCGAAAAATTTAATCGCAAAAGGGTCCCTGCTTGGATCATCAAAACTTGCGGAAAATAACCAAAAGTAGACATCCTTAATTGGTATCCACCCTCTTGGTACTCGTCTTTTGTTTCTTTTAAATTGTATTTAAGATGTTCGTTCCAATATTCTTTTTCTAGCTTATTCTCTTCTTCTGACTGAGCAATACCATACGGCCAATCTTCTGTCGACATTGCTAAAAGTTCACTCATATGTGGCGGAAAAGTAATGGTCTCTTGACCCGTCAATGTGTCAAACAAATAAAAAGCCTTGCCAAAATGTGTCTCTTCATCCATCCCCACCTTATGAACTGGCAAAGCCAATACTATCAAGCTCCCTACGCTTGCCGCTACTATCAAAAAGATGCGTTCTGGTTTCCACTTTACCTCGCCTTTTAGTATCGCGATAAGCAACATTACAAATACTGCCGCCAAGCTATAAAACAAAATCCGTTCTGTCGAATAATTACCTGTATTGTCAATCGCAATACCCGTAACGACTATGCCACCCACTTTTTCTGGCATCGAAATCGTATAACTATCAATACTCTTGCGAACGTTTATTACCGCCGAGCGTTGACCGTGATTATCATTTTGGTCGCGGTAAACTGTTTCGGGATAGTTGTATCGGTAATATATCTTATCAATATACTGCTTAGGAAAAGACAAGTGGATGTTGCCGTCTCCCTCCGTACTGACATATTTGTCCTCAACAAACTCAAAGTCTTGTGTCTCGATTTGGTCTGCTTGTAAATATTGAAAATCCGCTTGCTTCTCAAGCGGCATAGCATATATGAATTCCGCTATTACGCCTACACCAATAGCAATAATTGCCGCGATTGCAAGTTTATAATATTTTTTGCAAAATTCCTTCATCTAGTGTCTCCTAAAAAGCATTTACTATTACCGAATTGTAAGTTGTCGCTATCAAAATTAAAATCGAAACGGCACTAATTATCGCCATATCAATATTCGTTTTTGTGAAAATCTTAACTTTCTTAATACCAAGCGTCAATAATATCATCATCGTCACTGGTAGATAATATCGCCCTTGAACGCCATGGATGACATCTGCTCCAACAGGTGTAAAGCTTAGGTACAACGCTGTCCATATTAGACAAATTATCGCAAAAGAAATAATCGCCACGATGATTTTATGCCTTCTTTCAACACGTTCACGATGATTTTATGCCTTCTTTCAACACGTTCTCCATTCGTTCCTTTGCTGTCAGTAATCGCCGTATATCCCACCAACAAACTAATAGGAATACTGTTTCTTACTACCTCAATATGCCCCATATCGCCAAGCCCGCCTTGGCCAATGGTATATGAATATAAAGTTTCACTTATATTGCTAAGCAGCAATTTCGTATATAACCATGGTTTAGCAAAAATATAGCGCAACTGTTGCCCGATATTAGTATCGCCACCCCTGGTATCTCCTGCTCTATTTGGCTCTAGGATGGCTGGTAACATGAATGTTGCTAACATCCCCGCCAAAGCTACGGCAATAATTCCTTTGAAGATATATTTTTCTTTCTTGCTTCTAAATTTTGATGCTGGGAAAAACAGTGCCAGCGCAATCATCGGAATATAAATCGGCTTTGGAAAGCTCGCCAAAATCAGTGCCCCCGTAAATATGGCGCAATTCTTGTAGGAAATGCACTTGCCCTTTTCTACTAGCTCTGTAATCAAATAGGCTATCCCCAGAAAAGAAAACGCTGTTACAAAGGCATCATATGAATAGGTGACCGCCGAAAACAGTGCTGTTGGCATCAATGCCAACACTAGCATGACCCTCTTCCCTATCGCGATATGACGAATTGCCAAGAATACTATCCCGCAATAAAAAATCAGATTACCCATTCGCCCTAGCATATAGATAGTCGTGAAATCTAGGCGCAAAAGGGCTCCTAACTTAATCATCATCGCTTGTGGCAAATAGCTAATCGAGTAGAGTTGAAAGGCTTTTCCTTCCATCTGGTTCGCATCAGATGGCTTACCTGTATCGTACTGTAAATTACTGTTCCAGTATATCTTTTCTAGCTTGTGTTCCTCTTCTGATTGAGCAACACTAAAAGGCCAGTTCGCCATCGATGTAGTAATCAAGTCTTCCATCGCTGGTTCAACGGTGATGGTTTCTTTGCCCGCAAAAGTATCAAATAGATAAAAAGCTCGTCCGAAATGAATCTCTTCATCAAGCCCCACCTTATGACTTGGCAAAGTGACTAAAAGCACCCCGCCGATACTAAGAGCGACGCTTAAAAAGACCCATTCTGGCTTCCAGTTTATCTCATCCTTTATGATTGATATCAGCATTAATACTAATGCGGCACATACCATATAAAATAGTATCCGTCCCATTGAATGGTTAGTCGTATTGTTAATCGCTATTCTTTGGATCGTCGCTCCTTCAGCCTCTTCGGGAAGTTCAATCACAATCTTGTCTGTTACTTGGCGAATATTAATTATTGAGCTACCCCAGACATAGTTATTATCATCCGCTATCTCAATTTCTTTGTTCTTTCTAACCACGTTGACGGTTATCTTGTTATGTATCTCATCGGGGTCAATATAACCTTCATAGTCGTATTGATAGTATAGCTTATCAACATACTGTTCTGGAAATGACAGCTCAATCTTCCCGCCTTTACCAGTACTAACACATACATCATCCGTAACTGCAAAGCCATCAGTCTTAATCTGTTCACCAGTCAAATACTGATATTCACTTTGCTTTGTTATCGGCAAATTGTATAGTACTTCCCCAACTATTCCCACCGCGATGATAATAGCTAAGGCAATCCCCCATTTATAATACTTTTTTAAAAAATTGCTCACAAAAGTTCTCCTTATACTAATCAACTAAAAAGTATTTACAACAAAAGCACTGTATACTGCCGCCAGCAAAATCAACGTCGATGCTCCTGTAATTATAGTGTGATCAATCCTCTCTTTTATCGCAAACCTAAAGTTTTTCATATTAAATGCCAAGAGCAACAGCATAGTAACTGGCAAATAGTATCTCCCATGCACTCCATTAATTGCTGCTTCACCTACTGGCGTGAAACTAAGATAAAGTGCTGTCCAAATCAAACACATGACAACAAATGAAATGCCAATTATAGCAAATTTATAAAACCTCTTAATCCGCTCACCATTGGTTCCGATTCCATCACTTAGAGTAGCATAACCCAACAACGAGGTGATTAAAATACCTGTTGGTGGGGCAATAGCGTGTCCCATTCCTCCAAGTCCTTCTTTGCCAAAAATATATGGGTAGAAAGTCGAGCCAATATTGTCTATCAATAATTGTGTATATAACAATGGTTTTGCAAATATATACCTTAATTGTTGTCCAATATTAGTGTCTCCTCCCCTAGCATCTCCCGGTCTATTAGGTTCTAATATCGGCGGTAGCATGAAACTTGCCATCATAAGCGCAAATATTGCCCCGATAATTCCCTTAAAGATAATCTTTTCTCGTCTACTCCTAAATTTTGATGCTGGGAAAAACAACGCTACGGCAATCATAGGGATGTAAATCGGCTTTGGAAAACTCGCTAGCATCAACGCCAAACTGAATATGGCGCAATTTTTATATGATATTTTTCTTTCACTTTGTACCAATTCAGTAACCAGATATGCTATTCCTAAAAATGAAAAAGCAGTCGTGAATGCATCATACGAATAAGTAGCAGCCGAGAATATCGCCGTTGGCATCAATGCCAAAATTAACATTATCCGCTTTCCTATCACTATATGGCGTATGGCAAAAAAGACTATTAGGCAATACGTAATCAAATTCCCTAATCGCCCCATTGCATATATTATTGTCAAATCAAAATCTAGTAATTGCCCCAATTTAATCATTGTTGCTTGTGGTATATAACTAAGTGAGTATAGCTGAAAACTATATCCCCTATCCACAATATCACCCGCTGGGTTTGCAATATTTTCTCGCCACTTATTGTTCCAATATTCTTTTTCTATCTTATGTTCTTCTTCTGATTGAGGAACATTATTGTGCCAATTTGCCAGTGTAGAAGAATATAATTCTTCTATTACTGGTTTAATCGTAATATCTTCCTTGCCTGCGAAAGTCTCAAACAGATAAAAAGCCCTGCCAAAGTGAATTTGTTCGTCAAATCCTATCTTGTGAGAGGGAAGCGTAACTAACATCAATGCCCCTATACTACTTGCAATTACTAAAAAAACCATCTCTGGTTTCCATTTAATCCACCCTTTAAAAATAGCTAACACAAACAAGAAAAGTGCAGCTGCTAAGCTATAGAAAAGCACTCTGAAAATAGAATAATTAGTAGTATTGTTGATGGCAATATCCATAATATAGATTCCCCCGCCTGTACTTTCTGGGAATGTAATTGTAATACTGCCTGTTTCTTGATGAATATTTACTGTTGAGACTTCCCATACAAAATTATTTTTGTCAGAAATCTCTATTTCCTTTATTTTTCCACTTTTAGTCTCTTTTTCAACGCTGATAATTGTATCTACATGTCCAGGACTGCGATATTGATAATGTAGTTTATCCACAAATTGTTTGTCGAATGTCAACTTGATTTCGCCACCAACTCCTGTAGTCGCATACATCCCTTCTCGCTCACCGTCTTCAACAAATCCCTCTGTTGTAATCTGGTTGCTACTTAGGTATTGATAATCGTCCCGCTTCTCCACTGGTAAATTATATAATAGTTCCCCAACTATCCCTACACCGATACAAAATAGCGCCGCAAGTACAACTTTGTAATATTTTTTACAAAAGTTCTTCATGAATATCTCCCCTATTAATCCTTCTTAATCTCTTTTTTAAGCAATGCGATTTCCTGCGTCAATTTTTTCGCTCTATTTGATAGCCTTGAAATAGCCACACTAAGCGAGAAAATAATAGCTAGTGAAAAGCAAAACCCAACAAAAAACAGCATATTGACTGGTTCGCTAATACCCATCATTTTAGCCAACACCCTAATTAATCCTGGAAAGCATGTGAAAATAAATACGCCAAAGCCCATCAACATCCAAAGTAGCGCATATCTTAATTCTATCTTATGGTTTCTAATCATGTTGACAAGTATTGCCATTGCTATAACAATAACGGCGATGACAATTATCTGAATTTTAATATCCATATAGGCTACCCCCTTATCCTTTCAATCAAAATAGCTAGTGTAACTTTAATCATATAATAAATGGAATTTCTCATTGAAATAGATGAAACACCACCTTGTCGTTCTTTCATTATTACGGGTATTTCTTTTACTTTCATTCCTTTTCGCAAAACCGCCACAACACTCTCTGGTTCAGGATAGTCTTTGGGATAGTTCTTAGCAAAAATCTTAATAACCTTTTCACCTGCCATCCTAAGGCCCGAAGTTGGGTCTGTAATTCTCTTTTTAGTCAAGAAGTAAATCAAGTTCGAAAAGTAGTTAATGCCCATTCGTCGTGCTCGCGATGATTGGAAGCCTTCTTTTTCGATAAATCTTGAACCAATTACCATATCTAAATTATTTTCTCTCAGATAATCTACCATTTCATTAAGGAATGCTGGGTCGTGCTGACCATCACCATCCACTTGTACTGCCGCTTCATATTCATTCTCATAAGCATATAAATAACCTGTCTGAACTGCTCCGCCAATGCCTAAATTCAAGGGTAAATCCAAAACTGGAAAACCATTTTCTTGACATATTTGCAAAGTATTATCTGTCGAGCAATCGTTGATTACAATATAATCAAAGTCCGGTGCATCCTTTTGGATATTTCGCACCGTCTTTTCAATACTTTCACTTTCGTTATATGCTGGAATAATAATTAATTTTTTCATTAGCGTCTCCATATTAGTTACACTTACATTAGATTTCTTGTACTTTTTGAGCAATTATATCCCATGTGAAATGGGAATTTACACGTACTTGCGCTAGCTTAATAGCCCTTTGACGTTCATCTCCCAACGCCACCGCTTGCTCAAGCGAGGCTTTGATAGTACTGGCTTTATTGTCCTTCATAATGATACCATAGCTATCATCTATAAGCAATTCTTTCGCCCCGCCTCTTGCCGTTGTAACAACATAGCACCCAGCAGCAATCGCCTCCAAATTCGAAGTCGGAAATCCTTCCGGGTAGTCTGTTGGCAAACAAAAGATTTGCGTCTGCTTTAAAAGTGCAATTACATCTTCAAAATCAAGTCTCCCTAGTGTTTTTTTTTGGACGTTTTCCATTTCTTCGCCATCGCCAGCAATCATTAGACAAATTTCCTGTTGTCCTTGATATTGTTTGACTGCTTCAATCAAATTCATAATCCCTTTTTCTTTAACTAAGCGGCCTGTATATGTAATAACTAACGTGTTCTTTGAAATCCCATTTTCTTTTCTAAAGTCACGTCCGTCTTGCGTTAATATTTCCTGGATTTTCCCGCCGTCAATGGCATTATATAATATCCCCTTAGGTTTAATGTCAAAATGGCGAAGCCACTCGCAACACTCTTGGGAAACGCCGTAGTAATTCTTGCATAGTCGCTTCTCTATCGCGGTGATGCCATGTTCGTACCAACTGCCAACTGTGTCCCAAAACTTGCTACCGATGGTCATGTGACTAGTTCCATGGTCAATGGTTATACACTGACATTTTCGTTTTCTAGCAAAGCGCATTCCTGCTACACTATGAGGGTAGAATCGCGCCTGCACAATTACCAAATCAAAAGGTATTGCTAATAATTTGTTATATAACTGCCGATATTCTTTATTAACTTTTGAAACTGGAAATCTACCTGCTAACAAATTGTAACAAGGGAGTCTGAAAACGGGAATGCCATCCATCTCCTCGAAATTTGCTAATTTCATATCATTAGAGGTGACAACAACTACCTCATCACCTTTTTTAATTAGGGTTTTAGCTAGGTTATAAGTATAATTTTCGATGCCTCCTAGATAGGGAAAATAGTGCGAAGAAAAGATACAAATTTTTCTACTCATTGGATGGCACCTCCTTTTTTAAGAAATACCAATTAAGGATAAACAATACTAACGACATGAACGCCATCGAACAAAGAAATGCTATCGCCGCTCCCATCATTTTATATTCTCTTGTCAACGCTGGTGTAATAAACCAAGTTACTATTGCAGTAATAATACTGCCAATCAGACAACTAATCTGGTGACGCATAATGATGAGCCCATATTGAAATAATTGATAAATAGCAGTGAATGCTCCGCCAATTAATACTATGCAAAGTTCCCCTCTATATGCCATTAAATCAAGTCCCGAAACCCATGTCAAAATTGTCGTTCCTAGAAACCACGCCCCGATTAGGGCCACGAGAATAATCCCTACAATTACTAGGAGTTGCCTTTGCATGATTCTGATGAATCCTTTTTTGTCACCCTTTAGATGTTTCTCCGATAAAACGGTAATAAGTGGTTTTAACGCAAATGCCGCAAACATATTAATCACAAAAGCCATCATATATAACGAATTAAACTTACCCAAGTCGGCATTCCCAAAATATTCTTCTATCGTATACTTAGACGCATTTAGAACATACATGGTTAAAAATGAATTAATGAAAAGTGGTGAACATTCGGCAATTAACTGACCTTGTTTGCGCCAATCAATTATAAATTTGACCTTCCCAAATTGGGGCAAAAGTGCGCCATCAATGACAATAATACTAACTAAATAAACTATCATAAGGGCTACTGATGCAACTGCTAAATTCTTAGTAGTTATCAAAACACCCAGAAAAACCACCATACTTAATGCGGTCTTACAAAACACGCCTCGACAAGACACATCATAGCGATGTTTTTGCTGGTAGCGTCCCTCAAACAAATCAGACACTGCCTCACCTGCTTTAAAGATAACAAATGCGACTATAACGACTAATTCTTCGCCCTTAAATCCTCTAATCAGTATCCATATCACACCACATATAATCATACTTCCAACACTGAAAATTCGCACTCCAATGTAATCTGCAAAAGAATACTGTTCTGCCACATCAGATGCTTGAAACATCCTCGTATTAAACAAGCCAACTGTCGCCAGTTGGTTTCCCATTGTTGTCGCAGCAAGTGCAAAAACACCTGCAAAATAAGCTCCTAGCAAATTTGATGTAGCTATCGTCATAACAAATGAACTGCCAGCATAGATAAGCCCTGCCATAACAGTCCACATGTACATCTTTTTCATTGTATTGCCATTTTCTGGCATAAATATTTTGCTAATCATAAGCCCTCTTATTCTTCACCGCCAAAATCCAATTCCATTGGTGGATGGTTATGTCGATTATCTTCTGCTGGTGGCGTCATATAATCCTTGCCATAACGCCCTTCCAAGTATGCTTCCGGCTTGTTTGTAAAGCGTAGCTTAATATTTTCAAACGCTAAAAATTGTGTGGGATAAATGTCACTTCGCTTTAGCATACTAGTATACGGTGTCGGGTCAAACAAGAATGCCACTCTGTCAGTTTCAACATCCTTATACTTTTGAGCCGCCTTATCAGCCTTTCGATAAAGAAAGCTTGGCGAAACATGTAACAACCGTAACACCCCATTAACAACCATCGAAATACCCGCCGTAACTTTACCTCGGAATCCTTTCACGTACACTGTTGGTTTGCTAATGTTACGAAGGATGAAAAGCTTACCAAATCCCCATGCTGACATAGCTTGACGTCGTAATGCTTTGTCGTCATCCGCTACATTATCAAAACAAAAAATATCAATAGCTATTCCCGCCTTATATCCAGTAACCATTGAATCCTTGTCTCTAAAAAGCGTTCCAACTCTATACCACTTACTCAACATTCCAGAAAACTTTGGATCTATCTCTGCATTTAAGATGCGATATCTCCCATCATATGCGTTGTCTGCCAATGCTAGAAACTTATCATAATGCTCCCTGGTCATCCCAATATCAATATCATCATCCCAAGGAATAAATCCCTTGTGCCTTACTGCTCCTAGCATCGTTCCGCCGCAGCCAAAATAATCAATTTCGTGCTCTTCGCAAAAGTTGGCAAAATCAGCCAGTATTTTCAATTCGATTGCTTGCAGTTTTTGTAAAATTTCTGGTTCATACTCTTTATAAAGCATATTATCCTCTATTCTTCTGGGAAATTTAGTTCCGTCAGATAATGTCCGCCGCGTTGTTCCTTAGGTGGCGGCACCATATAGTCGCCATATCCTCTCGTCAAACACTCATGATTTTTGTTAGGTATCTTGACCTTAACATCTTCAAAATACTTTTCTTGTAATGGGAATATCTCTTCCTTGCTCATCTTCCATTTATCAGGATGTGGATCATCTAAAAAAGTTACCCACTGTGTTTTACCCTCATGTTCACGCGCAATCGTTCCACATTTTTCCATGATTTTATCAACTGAGGGTCCGCCTATTTTCATACCCCAATAAGCCACTTTACAAAGTACCTTTGTAATTAGGAGCTTGATTCCTTTTAAATCCAAATCAGGAACTTTAGTGTTACGAATAATATAAAGGCGATTCCAAAATCGAAATTTCTTATACCATGCACGACATTCTTTATCATCATCTGGCATATAATCATATGGGCAAACATCTATTTTAATTCCTGGGTGGAGCGGCCATTTAGCATTTTTCTTTGTAACATAGCGCGTCCCCTTTATATACATTTGAGCCCAAAGTCCCTGAATGTTTTTATTTAGTTCCGCCGCATATATTCCGTATTCACTTCCCATCTCCGTTGGCGCAATCTCCATAAAGCGGTCGTAGTCTTCTCGCAATAGTCCTACATCTAAGTCATCGTCCCATGGGATAAACCCGCCGTGGCGTTCAACCCCAATCGCGGTTCCTGCGATAATGAAATAATCAATATTATGTTTTTCACAAATCCTAATAAACTCCCTTAATATTTGTATACTATATTTTCTGAGTTTCACAAAATCCTTTTCTGTGATAATTCCCATTAACTACTCCTCCGTCTATTGTCCTTTATGCTCTCTCGCCTTAAAGTTCTTTACCCCTTCACCGCTCATCCTACCTGGACTTTCTCTTTCTAATAACTCCCAATACCATTAAGACTATCCCGACGATAATCAATGCTCCAAGCACTGTGATTACGGTTCGGTAGTTAGGTTTCGCTAGTGGTTTGTCCTTTGCACCTTCATTATCATGCTCTATTGCTTCATCATCCTCTTTATCGTGCTGTTTTGGCACTTTTTCCGGCTCTTCAGTTTCATCTTCTTTGGGTCCATCACTTGTTACTTCCATGCTTCCTAATAAGTAATCATTGAAGGTATAGGTTTTAATGGTTTTTGTATCATTTTCGCCACTAATTTCCTCTGTTGCTACTAATTCCTCCGCAGTAGCCCCTTTTGGCGCTACCAAATTTCCTTCTTCGCTATTTATCTTGTCGAAATTATCGTATCCATAATCAAATAATACCCTTGTGTCAATGCACACTTCGCCGTGGCTGTCTGCTCGTAATACTACAGCAATAAGCTCTGTCCCATCTTTCTGGGCCGCTGTTACCAGTGTGTTTTTGGCCGCCTGTGTTACCCCTGTCTTACCACCGATACAGCCTTCATAATGCTCTGGCACATTTGGTACGAAGACCGCATGGGCATTAGAAAACGACCGTGCTTCTGGATTCATGTTGGTTGGCTCTAAAGTATAACTTAGTTCACTTATGAGTTTGCAAAATTCTTCATTCTTTAATGCTTCTCTAAAAATCAAGGCCATGTCGTATGCTGTTGTATAGTGGTTTTCATCTGGCATTCCACTCGCATTTGTAAAATGAGTGTTCTGGCACCCAAGTTCGACTGCCTTTTCATTCATCATATTCGCAAATTCCTCTTGCGAACCACCTACGTGTTCAGCTATTTGATTGGCAACTTCGTTGGCTGATTTCATTAGTAGTATTTGCAGGCATTGTTCCATCGTCAAGACTTCTCCCACTTGCATACCAATATTTGTTCCTTGTTCCATTCCTTCAAGGGCTGTCGCCGTAAAGGTGACTTGCTCGTCTGGCGCAGAATTATCCAACGCCAACAGAGCCGTCATCACTTTAGTAATGCTAGCTGGGTAACGCTTTTCATTCATTCCTTTATCGTAGAGAACTTCTGCCGTCGTCGTCTCCATAAGGACTCCCGTCTCCGAGAAGATATCAGGTCCTTTTGGCCACCCCGAAATATCATCAGTTGCAACTCCATGAATCGCATCATTATCCACTTGTCCATACACACTTAGCGGCAATATCGCCATCATTATTGCGGCAACGATAACTCGCAAATAAATCTTTTTCATTTTTAACTCTTTTCCTAATCTCACTTAATTTATTTTTCCATGAAGGAAATGTATTCCTCTAAGACCTTTGTAGCTTCGCCAATCTTAACAATTTCACCTTCATGCATCCACATAACTTCGTCACATAATTCCTCTAGTGTCGAAATGTTATGCGAAACTATTACCACCGTTCGGTCGCGATGGGAGATTAATTCTTTCATCTTGTTATAACTTTTCTTTCTGAATTCCTGGTCACCAACACTTAGTACTTCGTCAATCAAGATAATGTCTGCTTCCAAAATCACTGTGATTGAAAAAGCCAACTTGGAGTACATTCCGCTTGAATATGTCTTAACGGGCATATTGATGAATTTCCCTAGCCCAGCAAATTCAATGATTTCCTCCATTTTGTCATTGATATATCCTTCCGAAAAGCCAAGCAACATCCCTGATAGCAAGATGTTTTGCCGTCCCGTCATATCATTTTGAAATCCTACCCCTATTGATAGCAATGAAACGCTGTGCCCCTTTAAGTCAATGGTTCCTGCGTTGGGCGAAAAAATTCCTGCTAAGCCTCTTAATAAAGTTGACTTGCCACTACCATTTTTACCAATTATCCCCAGGATGTTTCCCTTTCTTACTGAAAAGGTCGCATTCTTGACTGCTTCAACTTCTTCTGCCTTAGCCTTTTTAAGACGAAGTAGACTTTGTTTGATTGAGTATGATTTTAAGTTTCTATAATTTATACATAAGTCTTTTACTTCTATCGAATTTTCTCTCATTTATATCACCTTTGCATAACTGTTCTCGTTTTTGTATATGATCCAGACTCCTATTGCTGATACTACTAAACTCGCTCCTAGCCAATAAAGTAGCCACTTTATATTTGGCGTTTGTCCATATAGCAAACATTCTCTGGCTGATTGTAAAAGTAATGCTAATGGGTTTATCCTTGCTGCCCACCAACCATACGGCGATGGTATTCTCGTCGCAACATTGTAGAAAATTCCCGTCATATAAAACATCAAGCGTAACACGATTTGAACTACATTGGCCAGGTCTTCTATATAAACCCCAATGTTCATGAGGATAGTTCCACACGCAAATGACAATGCGAACAATACTATCATAACTAGCACGATATATAACATGTTGAAATTAAGTGGTACCCGATAATAGATCATCATAATTCCCACTATTGTAAATGATACCATCATTTGGAAACCGTTTTTTAACAACCTTACCACTAGCAAAATGAATTTTGGAATATACACTTTCGTTACGATTGCCTTATTGTTCTTAACAAGCTTAACACTTTGTGAAACACATCTTTCAAAAAACTGCCAAATGGTTAAACCAGTGAAAATAAACGCATTGAAGTATTGCTCTTCTGTCTTAAACACCACGGTAAAGATAAATGCATAAATAAGCATGAAGCAGAGCGGGTCAAGAATCCACCATAGCCAATTCAAGTATGAGTTAGCAACTTCTGCCTTTAGATATGTCTTTGCCGAGTATATTGAGTATTTATAGTATTTTCTAACGTCATTGATAAAGCGTTTCATCTGTCATCTCCTCATTTTAGATAGTGTTTTCTAATTCCGTTAATTGCGTACATGCAAAAATAAAACGTCCCTTTGACATATCCTATTCCTAGATGGCGATAAGCCCGATACATCATCTTTGCCGACCTTCTCTTAGTTCCTGATTTTCCTACTTTACTCACTCTGTATTTTAGTAGTGGCTCGTTGATACCACATGCTTCCTTGTACTTTTTCAAAATCCCCATCCACGTAATGTAATCTTCGTGGCTATCATCATGCTGCATCGGAAATTCCTTAATTACTTCTGTTTTGACCAGAACCGCCGAGCAGTTTATCCAGTTTTGATGTAACATCATCTGGTATGTGATGCGCTCCCTAACGCCAATGATTCTTCCGCTACTCTTGCCATCGCTATCAACCATCTCACGAGCAGTTGAACACAGCACCGTTTTAGTATCTTGCATCATCGTTAGCTGCTTGTCTAGCTTTAGGGGGTCCCACCAGTCATCGGCATCTAAAAACGCAACAAATTCACCGCTTGCCCTTTGGACGCCAATATTGCGACTAGCGGCTACTCCTAAATTCTTTTCGTTTTTTATCACGATGAAATTTGTACGTGTTTGGTATTCCTCAAGCACTTTCATCGTCCCATCTGATGAAGCGTCGTCAACAACAATCACTTCCAGATTCACCTCTTGACAAAAAGCTGAGTCAACAGCTTGTTTTATGTACTTTGCACCGTTGTATGTTGGTATTACAACTGAAACAAGTATATTTCCCATTATCGGAGCTCCTTATCTTGCTTCTTGTCATCGAGTGCACTTCGTTGACCTTCTTTAATTCCTTCTGAAGTCTCTTTTTGGAATAATATTCTAAATGTCATAAACATCAATTTGATGTCTAGTAACAACGAATAGTTTTCAATATAAAATAAATCCAATTTCAACTTGTCATACGGTGTTGTGTTGTATTTGCCAAAAACTTGCGCATACCCCGTCAATCCCGCTTTTACTTTTAAGCGATATGGAAATTCAGGAATTTCCTTTGTGTACTCTCTAATAAATTCGCGCCGCTCTGGTCGTGGTCCAACTACCGACATCGCTCCTGTCAAAATATTGAATAGTTGTGGTAACTCATCTAGATGCAAATTCCTTAACACCTTACCCACAGGAGTGATTCTCGAATCATTTTTGCTGGCTAACTTAGCTCCTCCGACTTCTGAGTCAATCCGCATGCTGCGGAATTTGTGAATCATAAAGGTTGCCCCGCCAATGGTTGTTCGTTCTTGATGGTAGAAAATAGGTCCCCCATCATACGCTTTAACTATAATGGCTATCAAAAGCATCAATGGTGATACAATGATAATTCCTAGTACCGATACAACGATATCTATTGCTCGCTTTAGCACTGTCTGCTCTGCTGTCAATCCTATATTGCGTGATAGCAATAGTGGTGTGTCAAATAAATGAACCCGCTCAGCCCCTTGGATTATAATGTCCGAAATCTTAGGCGTCACATAACAACGAATTGAATGGGCAAAACAATATTTTAAATATTCATTTCTAGTTTCCGCTGGCAAATCCCAAACGACGATTGCTTCGTATTTGCGGATTTCTTTTTTGATTTCTTTACTACCAACTTCAGTATTTATAACGCCATTAACCTGGTATTTGTCGCTGCGCTTGGATAGCTTTTCGACAAACTCACCTGGCTTACGCTCGCCATGAATAATCAACATCTTCTTAGGCGGGTATAATTTAAGATAAATAGCATCTGATAAGAAAACCCATGCGATTCCGACTACTATACTCCCAATCCCTATCAGTACCAGTGGAACTGCATTCATAAACCAGCGATTAATCAAAACAATCTGTATATATACTACCAAGCTAGTACAAACAACACTTAGTATATACGTATAAATCACATCCAATTTCTTCATGTAGCCTACTTTAAGGCCGCCAAATGTTTTGGAAAACAAGAAGAAAATTAACCCATACAGAGCGATTAAGGCAACATTACCGCGATTCCAAAATGGTTGGGCAATCAGCGGACGATAATATGAATACCATGCCACAGCAAAAAATGCCATCTGGACAACTATGACAATACTAATCAGTATGAATACTACAATTCTTCTAAAATATTCTGATTGCTTCAAAATTTTCCTCGACCTTTAAAAACCCTAAAATCCCAATTTAAGTATCCCTCATATTTTATCAATCTTCGTATCTTTTGTCAATAAAGCAAGGCCCTTCGAAAAGCTCCTACTAGCCCTCGTTTTCCCTCTTTTTACGCTGTTTTGCTCGTTTTAGATAGACACTCCCAACAAGTCCCGCTCCTATCAAAACGACCGCACTTCCTATGCCGATAACCACATACAAATACTGCCATTGATATACAACTTTAATTGTATGGTTGGCATCAACCGCTTTTATTTTGTAAGATGTCGCATTGGCATCAAATTCTACAGGCTTCTCATCTACCAATATTTCTTTTAGGATATAATCTTTTCGGGGATTAAATTTCGCCGTGTAATCTTCGCCGTGATAAGCAATCGCCTCCATCTCACTTGTATACCCATCGATAACCGTTACGGCAATTTGATATTCTGGAATCTTTTCAAATTCCACATATATTTCGTGGTCCTCTTTTATTTTTTCAAACTCATAATATTGTGCATCTAAAGTACTCTCTACCAGTTGTCCATCCACAAAAATGGCTTTAAGTCGACAATTCTCAGAAGGTTTAAAATTGACCTTCACTGTAGTATCTTCATATACCAAGGTCTCCTCGTCGATACTACCGTTTAAGACTGTTCCCTTAATATGGTACTGCGGTATCTTTTCGCATATTACTTTGATTGTTTGGTCTTTATCAATATCATCAAATGTGTACTTGCTGATGTATTTATTTATCTCCTGCTGTTCACCGTTGACCAGTATCTCCTTCACTTCGTACCCTTCATCTGGCGAATACTCAACTTTGAACTTATCACCATAGTCTATGGCGGTGGTTCCTTCGCTGATAGTACCATTTTCGATTGATGTTTGAATGCTATAAACCACGGGTACTTGTAATGAATAAAGACCTATACGCCGCGGATTCCGCAAAATGCTCCCCAAGATAAAATGCCCTGGCGCCACTTCGCAAATCCCTTCTGGCTCCATATCACTCATATCTTCTGCTAAAATGAGGGGATAATTGCTAATCCATTTGCGCTCTGATAACGAATATATCTGGATTCGTTGCTCTTTTCTTCCTCCCTTAAAATATGGTAAGCCAATCAGGTAGTCTCCCGATATACAAAAGTCTTGAAATTTATTGCCTTCACTTTGGTCGCCTTCCATGAGCGTATCCAATATTCTGAATTCCGAATCCGTCAAAACGAATTTGAAAGTGTCCTTATAGCCTGTCATTACTACGTACTGGTCAGTCTCTGCGATATAATCGATACACCAAATTGATTGTCCATTATCGACTACTTTTATCTGCTCTTCAAACTTCAGCGTCTCGGCATCAAGCACATACACCGTCCCTAGGTTCTTTGTATCAAGAACTGGTCCACTGGCAATAACCACCTTATTATCTTTTTCATTATAAGTCATTCCATTGCCATGCTCATAATCCATCTCATTGATATGCAAAGCATAGCTATACTGTTCCACGGGATTACCACTTAAATCATAATCATTTTTATAAAACGCCACCAATGTATCATTTGTCGCTTCACTATTGCTGGCATTTTCCAAACAGATAATATAATCTCGTGTTGCACATATCGACTGAACGCCACCTTTTTCTTCAAATTCTCCCGTTTCACCAATATATTTCCATGTTCCATCAGCAAATACTTCTGGCGCCTTTAAGGTTCCCGCTGATACTTCTTTTGGTATCAGCATCACCCCCGCTACTAATACCAAGAATCCAATCCATCTATTAATCTTCATAATACTTCCCCAATTAATGTATATTTTCCTTTCCTCAGATGTCTATAAAATATATCTTGTAGTCTTCTACTTCTCCTGCTATTCGATACCCTTTCCCCTCAAATCCCTGGTATGATTCATCTGGACCTCGCCAAACCAAATAGTTGCACTTCATCCCTTTTAACAGCTCATCTACCAGTTCATAATCTGGTGAATCTAGTAGCATTTGGTCGTAAATATGTTGCGTGACCTCATTCATATTCTCACGTCGCATAGCATTTCTGCCATATAGTAAGTTTATTCCTGCGTCGTATTGTCTGATATATGGCACTAAGCTATTTACAACTACTGCCTTTGGTTCTATCCCTTGCTTGGCAGCATCGTTACTTATCACTTCACAAACTTCAGGCACTACCTGTTTAACCTTATATGCGTTAGGCGCTTCTTGGAATTTGTCGCCGTTATATACCCATGTTCCCGCAAAAGCGATAACTACCGCTAAAGCTAGTATTGCTCCTATCTTTATCCATTTTGCTTTAACTCGCTCTGTCATATGAGTAAAAGCAAATGCCACTATTATACTGCTTGGCAAAAGCCAAAACATACGCCAGTATACTGAATCACCAAGTGCCTTTAGGATAACCATTTCAGTAATTGGAAAGACAAAGACTATCGTAAATACAATGACATATGGCACAAGAAGACTCTTGACTCCCTTATCTTTTACAAGGAAGATAATATATACCAGTGCTATGAGTAATAGTACGATATGCAATCCATCTCCCCAATAGTCCTTGTAGGTGTCTATCGCAAGTTGCCATAAACTGTCTATATCAATTTTACTAAACATTTCGCCCATTGCGATTCCTCCTTCTACTTCAATTTAATATCTCATTACCAAATATATTCCGGCATAGATTAAGTTTGGCAAACAGCACAAAAAACTATATAACAAAATCTTAGCACTTCTTTTTTGTATGCTCAAAATCAATGCCAGCATCCCAAGCATCGCTGCTCCAAGGAAAATCCCCATCGACGATACCATACAACATGCCAACATCAAAAGTAATAGCCCAAGCCAACTTCTCTTTTTGCTCTTTTCTGCCACTTCTCTAACAAAATAAAAGACCGCTGGCAACAAAATCCCTGCCAATACTGCTTTGCCTTGCCAAATCCTCGTCAGTGTAAATACTCCCGTTGTGTAGATAGAGTACGCACTGAATATTTGCAGTAGCGAAATAAATATTAAGAAGCTTCCCACTGCTTCTCGCTTTTTGGCAAAGAGGCTCTCTCCAATTAAAGCGTAAACCATATACGCTAATGGAATCAAGAAAGCCGGAAATAATGTATGCGCAATTATCATCGGATGAAGCTTGCTCGCTCTTGCTAGCGTTGCCAAGAAAACAAAAAATGGCGATAAGGCATAACGAGATGGAACACTGTTAAACAGTTCCCCCGTGTAAGGATCGTATTCAAAAATAGTATCTGTTTCAACTGCTGTAGTCGCTGCCGCCACATAAAATGCATCGTCGTCATCAACTTGCATCCTTGCCGTCAGCATATACGTTTGAAAGATAATTAAAATGAGTGCTACCACCATTTGCCACGGTATCTTGCCACTTCCCCTAATCTTGTTTCTGACAAATAGCACTACCTTTTTGCCATTTTTCAACACTGCTATGATGCACAAAATCGTAATAACCGCACCCATCGTCAACGTTAAAAATGTGAGACTTTTTTTCAGGAACATTAGCAAAACTGCTATCACCTGAAAAACTCCCCACATTGTAAAAACTCCTTGAACATAACAACGCATCAACATGCCTTGCGATGCCTCNCCATTATCGCTAATAAATAACATTCCCAACACGAGCGGAATAACCACCATCGTGATGCAAAACAAGCCGATATTTAGGAACATCTTTTTACCACCTTTTCTTGAAGCTATATAGCTTGGAAGGCCACATTAATGGCCCATCCAATATATTAAATCCATTCTTAATACAAGTATCGCTTTTACCTATTCTTGGTCATTTGTCAAACGAAGTTTATCAAGTATTGCAAAACAAATACTTAGAACCATTCCAACCATCGCCGCAAGAACCATTCCCTCTAGCTCAACATTGCCTAAGGAAATCTTAACTCCTGATAATCCTGTTACTAAGATAATTGAAGTTAAAACAAGATTGCGAGATTTGCCGTAGTCCACTTTCGCATCTACCAAAATACGAACACCGTTTGCGCCAATCATCCCGTATAGAAGGAATGAAATTCCCCCAATTACTGGTCCTGGCATCGTCATAATAAGCGCTGACATCTTGCCTATGAAAGAAAATGCAATAGACAATATTGCTGCTCCAGCAATTACATATACACTGTATACCTTCGTTACTGCCATAACACCCAGATTCTCGCTGTATGTCGTAGTTGGTACTGCCCCAACAAATCCTGAAACTGCTGTTGAAAAGTTATCGGCAAATAAAGAGCGGTGTAAGCCTGGATCCTTAACCAAATCTTTGCCCACAACTTTACTGGCAACTACTTGATGTCCAATATGCTCTGTTACGATAACTAATAGTACTGGTAGCATAATCAATATCGCGGTTATATCAAACTTAGCGATTTGAAATTGAGGAAGAGAAAACCACTTCGCTTGTTCTACTGCCGTAAAGTCCAACACTCCACAAATCGCTGCTGTAACGTATCCTGTAACAACTGCAATCAGAATTGGAATTACCGCAAAGAACTTCTTGAAGAGAACAGAACCAAATGCCGCTACTCCTAATGTCACTACAAAGATAGTTAAGTTCACAGGTTCAATCACGAAATCCGCTGCACCATCTGCTGCTTTAAGTCCTGCCATCTCCGCTGCTGTTCCTGCTAGGCTAAGCCCAATAAGCGCAACCACTGGTCCCATCGCTGCTGGTGGTAGCACTACATGAATCCAGTTAGAACCGAACTTGTAGATAATAGCTGCCAATATACAACCACCAAGACCAACTATCACGAATCCACCTTGCGCATATGAAAACCCTTCAAGACCGCCACCATAATTGGCAATAATGTATAAGGCTGGTCCTAAAAATGCAAAGCTGGAACCTAGATATGCGGGTGCCTTCCCTTTTGTAACAAAGATAAAAAACAATGTTCCTATCCCGTTCATCAGTAGTACCGCCGCTGGGTTAATACCAAATAGGATTGGTACCAATACTGATGCTCCAAACATCGCAAACATATGTTGCAAACTTAGCGGAATTAGCTGCCCCATAGGCACCTTCTCATTTACCTGAATAATTCTGTTTCTCTCCATCTCAAACCTCCCTCGTATCGTTTTTTCACATTGCCAAGATTATATCATAAAAAGACATAAAAAGGCAATGTCAACTGTTGCTTTGACATTGCCTTTAAACATTTAAAATTCAGAAATTCTATTTCCTTTTCTTCTTAACAACTACGGCTGCCGCCATCGCTGCCACTGCCACTGCACCTAACCCACCATACAACAAGAAGTTCGTTGTATCGCCTGTTTTAGCTCCTGTTAATCTAGTCTTTGGTGCTAGGCTATTTGGTTTTATCGTTTGTTTTGGTTGTGTCTTTGGCTTTGGTTTCGCCTCGCCATCGGCAGTAAACACCCATGTTCCGACAAATTTTCCGTTTGCACCTTCAATCGTTAGTTTGGTTTGATCCCATTCCATGAATGTCCATGTTCCACCTTTAACCTTTACTTCCGTACCGATTGCTGGTGTCTCTGATACATTCACTCCGCTACCGTCAGCTATGCCTGTTCGGTTCTGAGGTAGTAAATCTGTTACTTCCTTAGGTAGTTTCTGACCTTTAGTACCACTCACAAATTCGTATGTTACATCGAAATCGCCCGTGAATTTCCACGTTCCTGTAACTTCGGCATTTTTACCAGCGATTGTCACCTCAGTCTCTTCCCATGCAACGAAATCCCATGTTCCATCGGTAACTTTCACTGATGTTTTCTCTGGTGTTGGTGACTCCACTTTTGTGCCGTCAAGATTTCTTGTATTGGCTTCTGGTAATAGGTCTGTCACTTCTGTTGGTAACTTCTTGCCTTTTGTCTCGCTTTCAAACTTATATGTTACATCGTATTTCGGCGTAAACTCCCAAGTTCCTGTAACGTCTTCGTCTTCATTTGTGATAGTCACTTCGTCCCTATCCCATGATTTGAACTCCCATGTTCCATCAGCAACTTCTACTACTGTTGTCGCTGGTGTTGGTGAAGTAACCTCATCACCTTTATACTGTCTAGTTTCTCTTGGTGGTGTCAAATCTTTTATTTCTTGTGGTAATTCTTTGCCTGGTGTTCCACTGGTAAATTCATAAATCACTTCATGCGGTGGGTCTTTTGGCCACTCTACCTCATCACTTGTTGTGTCCAATGTCACAGTAATGTCTGGTGATGGCTTATACTCGCTTCCCGCTGGTTGCCTTTCTCTAATAGTATATGTATCGCCCATCGGTAGGTTCATGAAAGTCAGTTTTCCAGTAGCGTCAGGAGTTTCTGTCGCAACTAAATCACCGTCGCTATTATAGATTTCAAATGTCGTATCATCGATAGGGTCTTTAGTATCGTCATCATATACTTGAATCTCAATGGTTCCTCTTTCGATGTTGTTAATGAATGGATCGCCTGTAACGGTCGTTCCTTGATCATCTTCCATCGTCACGGTTCCGTCTGTCGCTATCGTCACTGTATACTTTTGACTATCTAGAATATGGTACTGAATAGTCGCTGTTTCTTCTAATTCGTACTTGCCAAATGGTATATTATCAAAAGCAACCGCACCATCTGCATCAGAAGTTGCTGTCTCCGTAAACGGAGTTGCTGGTGCAACCACGTCAGTTTCAGTTAGTGTAAATACTACCCCTTCTAACTTATCACCTAAGTCATTTAACTTCGTAAAGCTAAGGTCGGCAGTTACTGGTGTATTGACGATTGATAGTGTCATCTCTCTTTCCGTACTAGGGATTTCCACTTCATAATCTGCTAATGCCGTCTTGTCGCCATTGTCAACTACCATCGGGTCGCTGTAACCGGTATATGGTACTTCTTCGATAGTGTAAGTTCTTGGGCTACGTTTTAGTCCTTTGAATTCCACTTCGCCGTTGGCATCTGTTTGCCCTTCTTTAAAAACTATCGTTTCGCCGTTAAGTTCTGTTAGTAACTTAAAGGTTACACCTGCCAAGCCTTTGGTTGGTCTAAGTGAATCTGTTTTTACTATTTTAAGCGCGGCGCTCTTAGAGCCACCGCCGCCTCCGCCGCCTCCGCCAGAGTTGATTGAGTGTGTTCCTGTACCGGCATCTCCGCCGAAGATTGCTCCGTCGAAGTTAGCTGTGTTGACAAATGGTGATGCACTGCGGTCATCAACGATACATCCATATTTTAAGATATATCTTGAATCTCCTGGCATCGTCACTGCAAAGCTATTATCATCGCTGTTATATTTCCAGTCAAAGCTGGTTATCTCTTCGCCTTCTGCGAAAGTCCCAGCGGCGTTTACTGTTGCTTTGTATAACTTCACGCTATCTATATCTAATGATAGACCATTAGGTAATACGTCTGTCAAATCTACGCCTGATAAATCTAATCCGTTAACATTTAACGCAACTGTATAATTGATGTAATCAGAATCTTCCACATCAAGTGATGCACCCTTCTTAACTGCTTCGTTGTGGATGCTTTGACTTCCGCTAAAATTAACTGGTTCAAAGTCATCATGCTTCATTGTCATATGGTTAGGGATGCTCACTGATTTGTTTGCAGTGAACGCCGCACACGCATCTACATCAACTTTTGTCTGGAAAGTAAATATAGTTTGACTCGTAAGGTCGCCTAAGTTGAAGGTTATCTTTTGACCATCTGTCGCAATCGTTCCTGGCCCAGTGTATGAACCCGTCTCATAAGTCAGATAATCTTCTAATAAATCCTCAATAACTATACCAGTCATCGGCATATTGTTCTGATTGACTGTCACTTGCCAGGTTATTATCTGTGTATTCACATCATATCCATGACCCGCTTTTGCACCAACTCTACTAACGTAATTAATATGTGCTGACGCGTTATCCTCTACAAGATGAGATAAACCTCCTCCTTCCGGAATAACTTGGGCGTTAAATACTGCTGTGTTGTTATATCTTGTTGTTTTGTTTGAACCCCAGTCTTCTGGTTTTACCACATAGGTATCAAACTTGAACTTATATGTATCCGTTCCAATCTTGCCAACTAAGAATTCAACTTCATCCGCTCCATCTATATTGCCTACTCCCTCAGTGATAAGTCCTGGTGTTGGGTCGGTAATCATCGTAAAACCGCCAGCATATTTTTGTCCGAAATCACTTAATGTATCGACTACATCGCCATGGTCAATATCAACACCATATGGATTTAGGGTCACATTCCAAGTAATCTTATGTGTGCTAGCGTCATATTTCACTGCTTCCTTTAGAATAATGTTAGTGTTTACAGCCGTTGGTGCAGTTATTGTCGGCGGCTCAAATGGCTCCCAGCCAGTTCCTGAACCTTTATACCACTCAAACTCTAACCATGCTTTGTTCTGGAAGCTTAGGTCTCCCATATCTGTCGTAGTCTCAAAATAAGCGTTGTCAACATTCGTCGCATAGGTGATGGTGTATTCTTGCGCGTAAGAGCCACCCACTAACGGAAATCCTGTAACTTCTAGGTGTGTTATTCCTCCCGCACCAGTTGTCGTTGTGTAGTCTGACGCAGTAACAACCGTCCCATTGATAGCTAATGTACTCGTATCTAAGATTAGCCCTGCTGGAATATCATCGAACATTGTCAAGTTTCGCAAACGACGGTCGTTAGTGTTTATTGTTATTGACCAATCAATCGCTCTACCGTTAGGTTGAAGTTCGCCTACCTTAGTCAACCACTTTTTATCTGCTGCTGGAATCGTCACAGACGCTGTCTGTTCTTCGCCCAGTACTTCTGCATCTGCATCTTGCATCTTAACGGTATTAGATACCGTACTTGCTTCGCCAAGATGTTCGTCGAAGCTGCTATCCGATAATATTGTTTCGTATGTAAAGATAATCTTATCACCTACCGTCGGTGTCACTATCTCGTACTTAATAGTCGTAGTTCCATCTGCGGATTCTGGAGTGACTGCTGCTGGCACGCCATCCACTTTAAAGCTACCTGCAACGTACTCTTGCCCCCCCACAGAGAAACTATCAACTAAAGTAACATTTTCTCCTGCTTCTAGGTTTCCTACATCATAAGTAATTGTCCAGACGATTTTGTTGTCTTGGTACGTTCCTGCCTTTTTGTAGTCATGTGCTGCTTTTTGATTGTCTCCGATAAATACTTCTATTGTCTCGCTACCGCTAATTGGAATTGCATATTTTTCAGCCTCACCAATAGTTCCCTTGTCTAAAATACATGGGAGTTCAATGTTACCACCTTCCAAATAATCATGTTCATCCCACCAGTCTCCATGGAAAATTATGTATGCTCCA